>Ga0247812_10000081_pt1 | contig 135318 bp, 128 predicted proteins | sample UWRJL149409B1_FD_178011 | JGI IMG/M metagenome (GOLD analysis project Ga0247812, IMG submission 178011) | Plant litter microbial communities from Arlington Agricultural Research Station in Wisconsin, United States - UWRJ-L149-409B-1 | ecosystem: Environmental > Terrestrial > Plant litter >... | reverse complement strand
AGCTACCTGTCGAAGTTCATGACGCTGGAGCCGGGCGATGTGATCGCGACCGGCACCCCGCCGGGCGTGGGCCAGGCGCGCAAGCCGCAGCGTTTTCTCAAGAAGGGCGACTCGCTGCGCTTGGGGATCGCCGGGTTGGGCGAGCAGCAGCAGGACGTCATTAGTTGGCAGGCGCGCTAAACCCGCACGGCGGTCCGCCGCAGGGTCAGACCCCGTACGGGGTCTGACCCTTCCTACGGTGGCGGGGTCAGACGGCGCCGGCCAGCGCGGCTTTTAAGGCTTCGGCCAGCCGGCCGGTGATCTCCGCCAGCTCGGCCTCGGTGGCGATGAACGGCGGCGCCAGCAGAATGTGGTCGCCTTGGCGGCCGTCGATGGTGCCGCCCATCGGATAGACCATCAATCCGCGCGCCATCGCCTGCTCCTTGACGGCGGCGTGCAGCTTCAACGCCGGATCGAACGGCGTCTTGGCGCCGCGGTCGCGCACCAGCTCCAATCCCAACAGCAGTCCGCGCCCGCGGATGTCGCCCACGTGCGGATGCGCGCCGAAGGCCTCGCGCAGCATGCGGCGGAAGGTCGTGCCGCGCGCGGTCACCGCGCCCAGCAGGCTGTCGCGCTGGATCACCTTCTGCACCGCCAGCGCGGCGGCGGCGGCCACCGGATGGCCCATGTAGGTGTGGCCGTGCTGGAAGGCGCCGCTGCCGTCGCGCAGGCGCTTGACGATGTGCGCGCGCGCCAGCACCGCGCCGATAGGCTGGTAGCCGGCGCCCAGCCCCTTGCCCAGCACCACCAGGTCCGGCAGCACGCTCTCCTGCTCGAACGCGTACAGCGTGCCGGTGCGGCCCATGCCGCACATGACTTCATCGGCGATCAACAGGATGCCGTACCGGTCGCACAGCCGGCGCACGCCGCGGAAGTAGCCGGGCGTCGGCGGCACCGCGCCGGCGGTGGCGCCGACCACCGTTTCGGCGACGAAGCCGATCACGCGTTCCGGGCCGGTGTCGATGATGCAGTCCTCCAGCTCGCGCAGCAGCGCGGCGGTGTACTCGTCGACGCTCTGGCCGGGCGGGCGGTCGCGGTATTCGTAGCAGGGGGCGACGCGCGGCACCTGCATCAGCAGCGGCTCGAACGGGCGGCGGCGCCATTCGTTGCCGCCGATGGCCAACGCGCCCAGCGTGTTGCCGTGGTAGCTCTGGCGGCGCGCGATGAAGACGGCGCGCTGCGTTTGCTCGCCTTCGACGAAGTACTGGCGCGCCAGCTTCAGCGCGGTCTCCATCGCTTCCGAGCCGCCGGAGACCAGGTAGACGTGATCGAGGTCGCCGGGGGCGTCGTTGGCGAGGCGCTCGGCCAGCTGCTCGGCGGCCTCGCAGGTGAAGAAGGCGGTGTGGGCGTAGGCGTTCTGCTCGATCTGCGCGTGCATCGCGGCCAGCACGTCGGGGTGGGCGTGGCCCAGCGAGGAGACGGCGGCGCCGCCGCTGGCGTCGAGGTAGCTGTTGCCCCGGCTGTCGCGCACGGTGATGCCGGAAGCGCTGACGGCCACCGGCGGCGGCCGGCGCAGGTTGCGGTGGATGATGTGGCTCATGGCGTCCTTTCTGGTGGGGGTGACCGACAGCAGAAGATAGCCGCGATCGGCTTGTGTTCTTTTGATTTATGCCGGAACATGGCCGGATATTTGGAAAGGATGTTTGTCATGGAAGATCGTCTGGGGCCCATCCCCTTTGCTGCAATGAGCGCCAGCCAGCAGGTGGCGGCGCAGGCCGTGATCGACGGGCCGCGCGGGGCGTTGTACGGGCCCTTCGTGCCGCTGATCCGCAGCCCGGAGCTGATGGCGGCGGCGCAGCGCATGGGCGAGTACCTGCGCTACCGCAGCGCGATCGGCACGCGCCTGACGGAGCTGGCCATCCTGGTGACCGCGCGGCAGTGGGACCAGCAGGTGGAGTGGGCGATCCATGAGCCGATCGCGCGCGAGTACGGCATCGGGGAGGAGGTGATCGCGGCGATCGCGGCGCGGCGGCGGCCGGAGGCGATGCTGGCCGATGAGGCGCTGGTGTATGAGTTCTGTGTGCAGCTGCACCAGCGGCAGCGGGTGGACGACGCCACCTACGCGGCGGCGCTGGCCGCCTTCGGCGAGCACGGGGTGGTCGACCTGATGGGCATCAACGGCTACTACACCTTCCTGGCGATGGTGATGAACGCGGCGCAGACGGCGGTGCCGGCGTCGCCGGCGACGCCATTGCCGGCGCTGGATTGAGCCGCGCTGTAACCCGGTGAGGCGGGGTCAGACCCCGTACGGGGTCTGACCCCTGTGTGCCGCCGTGCGGGGTGACAGCAGGCGTCGCTACAACGCTTGCGGTGACGCCGCCGGCTGTCGCGGACTTTTAACCCAGCAGCACGCGCTTGAGCCAGGCGCTGATGTGCTCGACTTCTTCCTGGCACAGCGAGTGCTGCATCGGGTAGTCGTGCCATTCGACGTGGTAGCCCCATTGCTGCAGCAGGTCGCGCGACTGGGTGGCGCGGGTGATCGGAATCACCGGGTCCATGCGGCCGTGCACCATGAAGATCGGCGTGGCCTTGCTCTCGGCCGTGTGCTCGGCGGCGGCCTTGGCGGCGATCGGCACGTAGCCCGACAGGCACATCAGGCCGGCCAGCTTGCCCTGCTGGCGCAAGCCCGTCTGCAAGGTCATCGCGCAGCCCTGCGAGAAGCCGGCCAGGATGATGCGCTCGTTGGGGATGCCGCGCGCGTTCTCGCGCGCCATCAGCGCTTCGATCTTCACCTGCGAGGCGCGCAGGCCGGCTTCGTCTTCCTGCCGGCCCAGGTCGGTGGCGACGATGTCGTACCAGGCGCGCATCACGTAGCCGCCGTTGACCGTCACCGGCATGGTGTCGGCGTTGGGGAAGATGAAGCGGATCGGCGGCAGGCCGGCCAGGTCGAGCTCGTGCAGCATCGGCACGAAGTCGTTGGCGTCGGCGCCCAGGCCGTGCATCCAGATGACGGCCACGCCCGGGTTGGCGCCGGTTTCTTTTTCGATCGTTTGCAGCAGGGTGCTCATGGGCGTCCTCAGGATGGGCGGATGGCGGATTTGGGGCGGAAGGCTTTGCACACGGCCGGGTCGGTCTCCATGTACGGGCCGCCGATCAGGTCGACGCAGTAGGGCACGGCGGCGAAGATGCCGCCCACCAGTGTGGCGCCTTCGGCGTCCTTCAGCCCGCCCAGCGTCTCGGCGATGGCTTTCGGCTGGCCCGGCAGGTTCAGGATCAGCGCGGCGTGGTCGGCGCTCTCGCGGATCACGGCGGTCTGGCGCGACAGGATGGCGGTCGGCACGAAGTGCAGGCTGATCTGGCGCATCTGCTCGCCGAAGCCGGGCATTTCCTTGGTGCCGACGGCGCGCGTGGCTTCCGGCGTGACGTCGCGGCGCGACGGACCGGTGCCGCCGGTGGTCAGCACCAGGTGGCAGCGCACGTCATCGGCCAGCTCGGTCAGCGTGGCTTCGATCTGCGGGCGTTCGTCGGCGATCAGCCGGGTTTCGAGGCGGTAGGGCGTGGTCAGCGCGCGCGCCAGCCAGTCTTGCAGCGCGGGGATGCCCTGGTCCTGGTAGACGCCGCCGCTGGCGCGGTCGGAGATCGACACCAGGCCGATCACCAGGGTGTTATCGGCGGCGTTACTCGTCGTCATCGGTCTCGCTGTCGTCGTCGGCTTCGCTGGCGGCCTTGTGCTTCTTGGCCTCGATCTGCTTGATGATCTGGAAGATTTCGCGGTAGGCCTTCGGCGGCTTGTTCTCGGCCTGTTCCTTGCGGGCGTTGCGGATCAGCGTGCGCAGGTGCTGCACGTCCAGTTCCGGGTTTTCCTCCAGCAGCACGGTCAGCGCCTTGTCGTCGGTGAGCAGCTTGTCGCGGCGGCGTTCCATCGCGTGCATGATGGCGGTCTCGGACTTGGAGGCGCCCTTCCAGCTGTCGATGGCCTTCTGGATCTCGGCCACTTCGGCCTCGTCCAGGGTGCGCATCTTCTTGCCGACGTACTGCATCTGGCGGCGGCGGCCCTCGTGGTTGGTGATCGCCTGGCAGGCCAGGATGGCGTCGAGCACGTCCTCCGGCATCGGCACCCGCTTGACGCGGTCGCGTGGCGATTCAACCAATGTTTCGCCCATTTTCTGCAGGGCGTCCGACTGGCGCTTCATCTCGGTTTTGGAGGGGCGTTCGTATTCTTGCTCGAATTCGGTGGAGCTGAAGCCGACCGCGCCGCGATTTGGATTTACCATAATATTAACTTTCGGTGGGGCGTGTGGCTGCCCCTGTAAACTGTAAACGACTGCTATGATAACTGTTTTAGCGGTCACCCGAAGAAAACACCCCATGAGCGACACCCATTTTACCCACACTCAGGACCAATTGAAGCAGCTGGCGCGCGATGTGCTGGGCTACGCCAAGGCCCAGGGCGGCACCGATTGCGCGGTTGAAATCAGCGAGGGCAGCGGGCTGTCGGTGTCGGTGCGCAAGTCCAAGATCGAGACGATCGAGCAAAACAAGGACAAGGGCATGGGCGTGACGGTGTTCATCGGCCAGCGCCGCGGCAACGCCAGCACCTCGGACTTTTCACCGGCGGCGCTGAAGGCGACCGTGGAGGCGGCCTACAACATCGCCCGCTTCACCGCCGACGACGATTGCGCCGGCCTGGCCGACGCCGACCAGCTGGAGATGGCGCCGCGCGATTTGCAACTGTTCTATCCGTGGACCATCTCCACCGCCGAAGCGGTGGCGCTGGCGCAGCGCGCCGAGGCGGCCGGCTTCGCGGTCGATCCGCGCGTGACCAATTCCGAAGGCGCCGGCGTGCATGTGCAGCAGTCGCACTTCGTGGCGGCCAATTCGCGCGGCTTCATCGGCGGCTATCCGTACTCGCGCCACACCTTGTCGGTGGCGATGATCGCCGGCAAGGGCGCGAAGATGCAGCGCGACGACTGGTACACCTCGGTGCGCGACGCGGGCAAGATGGCGACGCCGGAGGCGGTGGGCCGTTATGCGGCCGAGCGCGCGCTGGCGCGCTTGAATGCGCGCACCATCGATACCCGCACCTGCCCGGTGCTGTTCGAGGCGCCGCTGGCGGTCGGGCTACTGGGCGCCTTCGTGCAGGCGACGTCGGGCGGGGCGCTGTACCGCAAGTCGACCTTCCTGCTCGATTCGCTGGGCAAGCAGGTGCTGCCCAAGCATATACAGATCAAGGAAGATCCGCATGTGATCGGCGCGGTCGGCTCGGCGCCGTTCGATGAAGAGGGCGTGCGCACCGTCAAGCGCGACGTGGTCAAGGACGGCGTGGTGCAGGGCTACTTCCTGTCGACCTATTCGGCGCGCAAGCTGGGCATGCAGACTACCGGCAACGCGGGCGGTTCGCACAACCTGTCGCTGACGTCGTCGCTGACTCGGCCGGGCGATGATTTCGCCGGCATGTTGCGCAAGATGGGCACCGGTTTGCTGGTGACCGAGCTGATGGGGCAGGGCACCAATTATGTGACCGGCGATTATTCGCGCGGCGCGTCGGGCTATTGGGTCGAGAACGGCGTGATTCAGTATCCGGTCGAGGAGATCACCATCGCCGGCAATATGAAGGACATGCTGGCGCAGATCGTCGCCGTCGGCTCGGATGTGCTGGTGCGCGGCACCAAGGAAACCGGCTCGATCCTGATCGAGAATATGGTGGTGGCCGGCGGCTGATCCGCCAGGTTTTTGTCTTCAGTCGGTCCGACGGCGTGACCTTCTGCGGCGCTCAACGCCGGGGCGCCTGGGATTGGCCGCTTCGGCGGCGCGCCAGACGCTGGCCTGGGTCCAGGATTCAGTGTAATGGCGGCGGATGTCAACGTCGCGCCAGGCGTTGCGCACGCTGCCGCAGATCAGTTCGCACCAGGCGCTGGGCGAGGTGGGCTTGCCTGCGTAGACGATCTGGTCGCCTTCGACCTGGGCATGGTAGGCCAGGCTATTGTGGCGCAGCCGCAGCAGCGTGCCTTCCGGCAGGAATAGTTCCTTCCATTGATAGCCGCGACCGGCCGGGCGGTCGAAATTGCGCATCATCCATTCATTCAGCGCGATGGCCATCACTTCTGCCGGCGCACGCAGGTCGCCGTGCTTGCGCAGCTGATAATGTAGTTCCATGTATATATGGTCGGGTACCTTCACCGAGGACGCCTGTTTTGGCCTATTCATGCCTATACTCCGCCTATTTTTTATATCAGTTAGACAGCTGCTCTCATAGGAGAGTTCAGCAAATCGGCTTTGAAAAAATAGGCGAACTGCAGGCGAAAGCAGGCGAAAATAGGCGTTGGCCGGATACCCTCACCCCATCGGACTACTCTCGCTTGCAGAGGCCGCTTGTGGGCTGGCCGCAGGCGATCAGGCGGCCGACGTCGGGGTTGGTCAGGTAGTCCAGGTGGGCATAGTCGGGCCGCTCCAGCAGGCCGAGGTAGGTGGGCGCGTTCGACACCAGGATGTTGTAGACCGTCACGCCATCGCGCGCGTACTTCTCCGGCGGCAGCGTGTACGACAACAGATCGTTCGGGTCGGTGAAGGCCACCAGCGTCAGATGCCGGTCGGCCCGGCGCTGGTTCGATGCAAGCCGCTTTTGAAGTAAAAGCTGCAAGCTGTCCGGCACGGCCGGCGCCAGCCCCGCCGACGCGATCTGCTGATCCGCCAGCGACAGCAACGGAATCTGGTTCGCCGCCATCACCAGAAAGCGCATGCGGTCGACAGCGCGCATCGCCAGCCGCTCGGCGCGCGAACCCGGCGCCTCCTCGCTCATGCGCAGCAGCGTATCGAACAAGATCTTGCTGCCCATGCTGTGCGATATCACCACCAGCGGCGAGGCGTCGCCATCGCCGCCGGCCAGCGCCTGCAAGATCGCATCGCGCATGCGGCGCTGGATCTCATCGCGCGCCACACCCTGGTAGATCAGCGCATCGGGCAGACAATCATCGATCAGCCCATCCTTGAAGCGCGCATTCAAACGCGCGCGGGTGTAAGGGTAGGGCGGCGCGCCGGCGCACAGCTCCGACTTGTCGCTCTGGTCGTAGCACAGCTGGCGCTTGAGGCCCGTGGTCAGCGGCGACCAGATCAGCGCATTGAAGCGCAGCCGCCCGGCCGGCGTCTCGACCGTTGATGGCACGATCTGCACCTGCGGTCCGCCGTCGACGCGCGCGGCGGCCGGCGGCGACGCGGCCGCGTCGATCGAGCGCATAAGCTGGGACACGACCAGATCGGCCCACGCCGCGTCATGCGTGCAGATGCCGTGCACCAGCAGCACGTCGGCGGTGCCGGCCTGCGCCGCCAGATCGATCAGGCCGGGATAGGCCGTGCCGGCATCGACCAGTTGCGGCGGACGATACGGCGTGGAGCAGGCGCACAGCAGCAGCGCCATCAAAAGCAAGGAAAGAGTTTTCATGCTGAACCTCCCGAAGCGGCGCGCGGATGCGCCGTGTGAAGTCCAGTGTATTTTTCCCTGCGGCGGCGACCTTGTCGCGCCGCATGGAACAGACTCAGCGGGCTGGTGGCGCTGCGTCAAGCCCGAGGTGGCGAGAGCGCGCGATGATAGCTCACCTTATACTTTATGGAGCCAGCTATGAAGCGATATAAATTGGCGGTTGCAATTGCATGTGCCGCGCTCGCCATCGGTGCGCTGTTGGCGATAGGGGCGCTGACACCCGTGATCGTTCACTGGTGGTTCGGATTGCCTGCGGTGTGGCAAACAGCCATCAAGCTGGTTTTCTTGTCTGTGACCGCCATTCTGCTTGCGGTCACAGCCATACGCCGGGAAAAAAAGCGCGGCGCCTGATGGCTTGCGGGCGTTAAGCCTGCGCCAGCAGCGATTGCAGCACCGGCTGCAGCACCGCTTTGCCGAGCTCGGCGCTGCGGGCGCCGTTCCAGCCGGTGTCCGGGTCCGGATCGTTGGCGTTGTCCTTGAACGGCAGCTCCACGGTCAGCGACAGGCAGCCGAAGGCGTGGGTGATGTGCGGCGACCCCATGGTCAGCGTCTCGTCGGTGTACGGCGTCTCGCCGTAGCCGTACTCGTCCTGGAAGTCCGGGCTGGCGATCAGGAAATTGTCGATGAAGTACTGCTGCGCCTCCGCCTGGTCCGGCGTGAAGGTCGGCAGCGACTCGCTGCCGGCCACGAACACATACGGCAAGCCCTCGTCGCCGTGGATGTCCAGGCACAGGTCGCAGCCGATTTCCAGCATCTTGTTCTTGACCAGGAACACTTCCGGGCTGCGCTCCATGGTCGGGTTGAGCCATTCGCGGTTCAGGTTGGCGCCGGCCGCGTTGGTGCGCAGGTTGCCGCGCACCGAGCCGTCCGGGTTCATGTTCGGCACCACGTAGAACACCGCTTCCTTCAGGCACTGGCGGCCGAACGGGTTGGCCGGGTCCAGCAGCGCCTCGACCATGCCCTCGACGAACCACTCGGCCATCGTCTCGCCCGGATGCTGGCGCGCGATGACCCACACTTTCTGTTCCGCTTCCGGATCGCCGATGACCAGCATGTTCAGGTCGCGGCCGTCGATGGTGCTGCCCAGGTCGACCTGCTTGACCAGCGGCGACAGCTGCGCGTTGTCCAGCAGCGCCAGGTGGCGTTCCCACGAATACGGCTCGAAGTAGGCGTAGTAGACGCTGTCGTACTCGGGCGTGTGGTTGATCGTCATGACGCTGCCGTCATAGGTGGTCGGCACGCGGAACCAGTTGTCGCGGTCGTAGCTGGCGACGGCCTGGTAGTCCTTCCAGCCGTCCGGATAGGCGGCGGTGCCGGCGTTGAGGAAGCGCAGCGCCAGCGGCGTCGCCTGCGCGCCCTGCACGCGGAAATAGAACCATTGCGTGATGTCGGCGTGGGAATCCTTGCGGATGTTCAGGTCGATGGCGGCCGGATCGTCGGCGCGAATGACCTCGATGGCGCCGGCGTCGAATTGCTGGCTGATTTTGATAGGCATGACGGAATCCTGGTGAATTCTATGGAGATAGTGGTCGCGCTTGTGGCGCAGAGCCGACATGATACAGGCTTGCGCGCCGCGCCGCCGGGATTCTCGCTGCGCTGCTGCGCCAGCGCAAAGCCGGCGGCAACGGGTTTGCTAAGTTGGGACCGCCGCCCGGCATCTCGCCGTTGCACTGCGAGGAGTAGAATCGTCATGACACCGACCGTGTTTCGCGAAGCAGGTTTCCGCTATTTCTTTTTCTCGCGCGAGGAAACCCGGATGCATATCCACGTGTCTCACCCGGATGGCACCGCGAAATTCTGGCTGGAGCCCGCAGTGGCGATGGCGTGGCACACCGGGCTGTCAGCGGCGCAGCTGCATACCGCCGAGCGCTTCATCACCGCCCACCAAGGAGAGATGCAAAATGTCTGGCGTTCCTATTTCATCCGCTGACGTCCGCATCTGCGATGCCACCGAACGCGGCTTCTGGGTCGATCTGGGCAACGAGAAGCTGTACGCTGCCTACGCCGATTTTCCATGGTTCGCCGCCGCCACGTTGGCGCAGATCGAACAGGTGCAGCGCCCCAGCAGCGACCATCTTTACTGGCCCGCGCTCGACATCGACCTCTCGGTCGCCTCGCTGCGCGACCCGGCGGCGTTTCCGTTGATCGCCCGACGCTAGCTAGCGCAGCGCGCCGAAGCGCTGGTAGAAGGAGGCATCGGCCTCGGGCGCGGTGGCGTCTTCGCGACGCAGCGTCGCCAGCACGTGCTGCTCGGCGGCGGCGCACAGTAGCCGGTAGATGTCGCGCGTCAGCTCGTAGGCGCGCGCGCCCGGCCACGGCTGCGGCAGCAGCTCCGCCGGCAACTGCGGATCGTGCAGCTGCACCCGCCGGTAGGCGTGGATCAGCAGGCTGCGCATGACGAAGGCCTGCTCCGGCGCCAGCGTCGCCGCTTCCGCCTCGACCGCCGCCAGCAGCGGCGCGAAGCGCGCGATGAACTGGCGGTAGCCGTCGGCCACGCCGCGCAAGTCCCAGCCGGCCGCCACCAGGTCGTTGAGCGGCAGCCCGCTGACCTGTTGCACCGACTGCGCGTGCAGCACCAGCAGCTTGCCCTGCACACCCTGGCGCAGCAGCAGTTCCTGCAGCGCCTCGGCGTCCGCCGCCGGATGACCGAACACGCCCGGCGCGATCAGGCTGTAGCCCTCCCACAGCAGCTCCTTGCGCATCGCGCCGCGCTCGGCCGCGTCGATCTCGCCGCTGTTGACCACCAGCGTCCAATGGCCGTCCCAGTGCACCGCCAGCGGCGCGTAGATGCGCCGGTAGGCGTGGCGGAAGCGCGCCATCGCGCCCGGCGTGATCGCATACGAGCTGCGGCGGCCGTCGCGCTGCGAACCGAGCCAGCCCTCCTGCGCCAGCCGGAACACCGAGGTGCGCAGCAGCCGGTCGTTGACGCCGAACGGCGCCAGCAGCTCGATCAGACTGCCCAGCCACACCGTGCCGCCGTGCGGCACGATGGCGTCGCCGAAGATGGTCACCACCAGCGACTTCGAGCGGGGCGGGTCTTCGGCCAAAAAGCGGGCGATCCAGTCGTTGCAATTCATAGGCTGCCGTTTAATCTGTACGTGGAAACAATAGTTTACTTGGCCGCAGCCGGGCCGCAGCAAGTATTTCATTAAGATACTTTTTTTTGACATGAGTCAAAAAATACGTAGCCAAATAAAAAAACGTATCGTATTATAAGTCCACACCCTGACGAGGAGACCGCAATGTACGCACAAATGGTGGAGACCGGACTGAGCACCGTCCGCACGGCCGACGACATGGCCGCCGACGAACGCGCCTTCCAGGCCCGCATCGACGACGGCGTCAAGATCGAGGCCAAGGACTGGATGCCGGACGCCTACCGCAAGACGCTGATCCGCCAGATCTCGCAGCACGCGCACTCGGAAATCGTCGGCCAGCTGCCGGAGGGCAACTGGGTCACGCGCGCGCCGACGCTCAAGCGCAAATCGATCCTGCTGGCCAAGATCCAGGACGAGGCCGGCCACGGCCTGTACCTGTACAGCGCCGCCGAAACGCTGGGCGTCTCGCGCGACGAACTGCTCGCCGCGCTGCATTCGGGCAAGGCCAAGTACTCCAGCATCTTCAACTACCCGACCCTGTCGTGGGCCGACATGGGCGCGATCGGCTGGCTGGTCGACGGCTCGGCCATCATCAACCAGATCCCGCTGTGCCGCTGCTCCTACGGCCCGTACGCGCGCGCCATGATCCGCGTCTGCAAGGAAGAATCGTTCCACGCCCGCCAGGGCTACGACATCATGATGGCGCTGGCGCGCGGCACGCCCGAGCAGAAGGCGATGGCGCAGGATGCGCTGAACCGCTGGTGGTGGCCGTCGCTGATGATGTTCGGGCCGTCGGACGCCGAATCGGTCAACAGCGCGCAATCGGCGCAATGGCGCATCAAGCTGTTCTCCAACGACGAACTGCGCCAGCGCATGGTCGACCAGACGGTGCCGCAGGCCGAGTTCCTCGGCCTGACCGTGCCGGACCCCGACCTCAAATTCAACGCGGAGACCGGCCACTACGAATTCGGCGCCATCGACTGGAGCGAGTTCCACAACGTCCTGAAGGGCAACGGCCCGTGCAACCGCGAGCGCCTGCGCACCCGCGTCAAGGCGTGGGAGGACGGCGCCTGGTTCCGCGAAGCGCTGGTGGCGCACGCCGACAAACACGCCGCCGCCAAGGCGGCCTGAGAACAAGAACGAGGAGACAAGCATGAGCAAAGAATGGCCACTGTGGGAAGTCTTCATCCGCAGCCAGCACGGGCTGGCGCACAAGCACGTCGGCAGCCTGCACGCGCCGGACGCCGAGATGGCGGTCAACAACGCGCGCGATGTCTACACCCGGCGCAATGAAGGCGTCAGCATCTGGGTGGTGCGCGCCGCCGACATCGTCGCCAGCAGCCCGGGCGACAAGGGCGCGCTGTTCGAGCCGTCCAACAGCAAGGTGTACCGCCACCCGACCTTCTTCCCGATGCCGGAAGAAGTGAAGAACCTGTGAGGCGGCCCATGGACGACAAAGTCAACTACCTGCTGCGCCTCGGCGACAACGCGCTGATCCTGAGCCAGCAGCTGTCGCAGCTGTGCGGCAAAGGCCCGGCGCTGGAAGAGGACATGGCGCTGACCAACGTCGCGCTGGACCTGCTGGGCCAGACCCGCCTGTGGTACGAATACGCCGCCGAACTGGAAGGCGCGGGCCGCGACGAGGACAAGCTGGCCTACCACCGCGACGCCCACGACTTCAAGAACTGCCTGCTGCTGGAACAACCGAACGGCAACTACGCCGACACCATGATGCGGCAGTTCTATTTCGACACGTGGCACTACTTCCTGATCGAGGGCCTGACGCGCAGCGCCGACACGCGCATCGCTGCCATCGCCGAGAAATCGCTGAAGGAGGTGACCTATCATCTGCGCCGCAGCGGCGACCTGATCGTGCGCCTGGGCGACGGCACGGAAGTCAGCCACGCCAGGACGCAGGCCGCCGCCGACGAGCTATGGATGTACAGCGGCGAAGTGTTCGCCTACGACGCCATTGATGAAGCGATGGTCGCGGCGGGCATCGCGCCGGCGGCCGACGAACTGCGCGCGCAATGGCTGTCGCATGTCGCCGCGATCTTTGCCGAAGCCACGCTGACCATGCCGCCGGCCGACGCCTGGATGCAGAAGGGCGGCAAGCAAGGCCGCCACAGCGAACGCCTGGGCTACATCCTGGCCGAGATGCAGTTCCTGCAGCGCGCCTATCCCGGCGCCACCTGGTAAGCGCGGGCCCGCCATGACAGCCGCCGCCATCTACGCCGACCGCATCGCCGCCGCGCAGGTCTGGGCTTGGCTGGCCGAGGTCTCCGATCCCGAGATCCCGGTGATCTCCATCGTCGACCTGGGCATCGTGCGCGACGTGCGCATGGCCGACGACGGCGTTTGCGACGTCACCATCACGCCGACCTACTCCGGCTGCCCGGCGATGCAGGTAATTGCCGACGCCATCACCGAGGCGCTACACGCGCACGGCCTGCGCGACGTCCGCCTGCACAACCAGCTCTCGCCGGCCTGGACCACCGACTGGATGAGCGAAGAAGGCAAGGCCAAGCTCAAAGGCTACGGCATCGCCCCGCCGGCGCAGCAGGTGATCGACATCAGTGGCCTAAGCAACGGCCAGCGCGGCGGCGCCCACGCCGCCATCGCGCGCCGCGCGCAGCCGCGTCTCACTGTCGCCTGCCCCAACTGCGGCTCCACGCACACCGAAACCACCAGCCAGTTCGGCTCCACGCCCTGCAAGGCGCTGTACAAATGCCTGGACTGCCGCGAGCCCTTCGACTACTTCAAGTGTCACTAAAGACCATGAGCAAATTCCACCCGCTGACCATCTCGCAAGTGCGCAACGAAACGCGCGACACCATCGCCGTCACTTTCGCCGTGCCGCCGGAGCTGCGCGACAGCTTCCGGTTCCAGCAAGGGCAGCACCTCACGCTGCGCGCGCAGATCGCCGACGAAGACGTGCGCCGCTCGTACTCGATCTGCTCCGCCGTGCAGGACGGCGCGCTGCGCGTCGCCATCAAGCGCACGCAGGGCGGGCTGTTCTCCAGCTGGGCCAACGACACGCTCAAGGCCGGCGTCACGCTCGACGTCATGCCGCCGATGGGCCACTTCAACGTGCCGCTGGACGCCGACAACCGCAAGCACTACCTGGCCTTCGCCTGCGGCAGCGGCATCACGCCCATCCTGTCGATCATCAAGACCACGCTGGCGGCCGAGCCGCACAGCCGCTTCACGCTCTTCTACGGCAACCGCGCCTCGTCGTCGGTGATCTTCAAGGACGAACTGTCGGACCTGAAGGACACCTACATGGAGCGCCTCAAGCTAGCCTACGTCATGAGCCGCGAGCAGCAGGACATCGAATTGTTCAACGGCCGCATCACCAAGGAAAAAGCCGCGCTGTTCCTGCAGCACTGGGTGCGCGCCGACGACATCGACGTCGCCTTCATCTGCGGCCCGGAAGACATGATGCACGGCGTCGCCGAAGCGCTGCAGGAAGCCGGCATGCCGAAGGCGAACATCAAGATCGAACTGTTCGCCGCCAGCATCCCCAAACACCAGCACAAGCCGAGGGCCATCGACCCGGCAGCGGGGCGCCACGAAACCGAGGTCACCGTCATCATGGACGGCAGCGCGTCCACCTTCACCATGGACCAGGACATGGAATCGCTGCTCGACGCCGGCCTCAAGGCCGGTATCGACATGCGCTACTCGTGCAAGGGCGGCGTGTGCTCGACCTGCCGCTGCAAGCTCATAGAGGGCAAGGTCGACATGGACGTCAACTACGCGCTGGAAGACTACGAAATCGCGCGCGGCTATGTATTGAGCTGCCAGAGCTTCCCCACCACCGGCAAAGTCGTCATCGACTTCGACCAGGCAGAATAACGGAGACGCATATGAACTACGAAAACATCCTGTTCGACATCAGCGACGGCGTCGCCACGCTGACGCTGAACCGCCCCGATAAACTCAACAGCTTCACCCAGGCGATGCACGACGAAGTGCGCCACGCACTGCACAAGGTCGGCGCCGACAAGAGCGTGCGCGTGTTCGTGCTGACCGGCGCGGGACGCGGCTTCTGCGCCGGCCAGGATCTGTCGGACCGCGCGGTGGAGCCGGGCGCGCGTCCGGTCGACCTGGGCGACTCGGTCGAAAAGAACTACGCGCCGCTGGTGCTGGCGCTGCGCGCCTTGCCGATGCCGGTGATCTGCGCCGTCAACGGCGTCGCCGCCGGCGCCGGCGCCAACATCGCACTGGCCTGCGACATCGTGCTGGCCGCAAAATCGGCATCGTTCGTCGAAGTGTTCTGCAAACTGGGACTGATCCCCGACACCGGCGGCACCTACTTCCTGCCTCGCCTGATCGGCAACGCGCGCGCCATGGGCCTGGCCATGCTGGGCGAAAAACTCAGGGCGGAAAAAGCCGAGGCCTGGGGCCTGATCTGGAAAGCCGTCCCCGACGAAGAGCTGGCCGCCGAAACGCAAGCGATGGCGCGCCACTTCGCCAGCGCGCCGACCAAGGGCCTGGCCTTCACCAAGCAGGCGCTGTACGCCAGCCCGCACAACACGCTGCAGCAGCAGCTCACGCTGGAATGCGGCATGATGAGCGAACTGGGTCGCAGCGACGACTATCGCGAAGGCGTCGCCGCCTTCATGGAAAAACGCGCACCGCAATTCAAGGGGAAATAAGATGGCCGCTCTCCACACCGGCCGTCCGGTCGCCGTCATCGGCAGCGGCGCCATGGGCGCGGGAATCGCGCAGGTGGCCGCGGCCGCCGGCTACACCGTCAAGCTGTTCGACACGCGGCCGGAGGCCGTCGCCAAGGCCATTTCCGACATCGCCGCCGGCTTCAACAAGCTGGTCGCCAGGGAGCGCATGAGCGCCGTCGACGCGGCCGCCGCCATCGCCCGCCTGCACGCCGCCGTCACGTTGAACGATGTCGCCGACGCAGCGCTGGTGGTGGAAGCCATTATCGAGAACCTCGACGTCAAGCGCGGCCTGTTTTCGGAACTGGAGGCCATCGTCGGCGACGACTGCATCCTCGCCACCAACACCTCGTCGATCTCAGTCACCGCCATCGCCGCGCAACTGCGCGTGCCGGCGCGGCTGGTTGGCATGCACTTCTTCAATCCGGTCCCGTTGATGGCGCTGGTGGAAGTGATCAGCGGCCTGGCCACCGATGCCGCCGTCGCGCAAACCGTCTACGACACCGCCGCCGCATGGGGCAAGAATCCGGTGCACGCGAAATCGACGCCTGGCTTCATCGTCAACCGCGTCGCGCGGCCGTTCTACGCCGAAGGCTGGCGCCTGCTGAACGAACAGGCCGCCGACGCGGCCACCATCGACGCGGTGATGCGCGAGGCCGGCGGCTTCCGCATGGGGCCATTCGAGCTGATGGACCTGATCGGGCACGACGTCAATTTCTCGGTCACGCAATCGGTCTTCAATGCCTACTTCAACGATCCGCGCTTCACGCCGGCGGTGCTGCAGCAGGAGATGGTCAACGCCGGCTTCCTGGGCCGCAAGACGGGGCGGGGATTCTATTCGTATGGCGACGCCGCAGCGCCAGGCGCGCCGTCGCACGCCGCGCTGCGTCCGCAGGCGGAGGCCGCGCAGCCGCGTCCTGAATTCGTCAGCTACACGGTGGAAGCTGGCGCCATGCTCGGCGCTTCGCACGCTATCGGCGGCTCGGTGAGCGACGCATTGGCCGCGCGTTTGCGCGCCGCCGGCATCGACGTCGCCCACCGCCACGCGCCGGAAACGCGCGGCCGGACGGCAGCCGAAGAAGCGCCGGCCTTCCACTGCAACGGCGCGGCCGTCTACCTGACCGACGGCCGCAGCGCCACCCAGCGCGCGCGCGACAACAATCATCCGGACACGGTGCTGTACGACCTCGCCCTGAATTACGCCGACGCCAAGCGCATCGCCGTCAGCTGCGCCGACCAATGCTCGCCGGCCGCATACAACGCCGTAGTCGGCCTGCTGCAGGCGGCGGGATTCACCGTCACGCGCCTCGACGACGTGCCCGGCATGGCCGTGATGCGCACCGTCGCCATGCTGGCCAATGAAGCGGCGGACGCCGTCAATCAAGGCGTCTGCAGCGCAAAGGCCGCCGACATCGCGATGCAAAAAGGCGTCAATTACCCGCGCGGCCCGCTGGCATGGGCCGACAGCGTCGGCATCGAGCAGATCGTCACCGTGCTGGGCAACCTCGCAGCAGGCTATGGCGAGGACCGCTACCGCGTTTCGCCGCTGCTGCGCCGCAAGCTGGCGAGCGGAGGGCGCTTCCATGACTAAGCTGAACATCCTGGCCGCCGTGCCCGAGCGCAGCGCCGACGAGGCGCAGGCGCTGGCCGAAGCCGCCGCTGCGGCGATGTACGCGCGCGACACCGCGTCGCGAGGCATGGGCATGGCGATCGCCGCCATCGCTCCCGGCTACGCACAGCTGACGATGACCGTCCGTGCAGATATGTTGAATGGCCACGGCAGCTGCCACGGTGGCTTCATCTTCGCGCTGGCCGACAGCGCCTTCGCCTTCGCCTGCAACAGCCACAATCTGGTCACCGTGGGCGCCGGCTGCACCATCGACTACCTCGCGCCCGGCCAACTGCACGACGTGCTGACCGCCACCGCCGTCGAGCAGGCGCTGGCCGGCAAGAGCGGCGTCTACGACGTCAAGGTCACTAACCAGAACGGCCGCGTCATCGCGCTGTTCCGCGGGAAGTCGCACCGCGTCAGCGGCGAAGTCGTCCCGCAGGCATAAGAGGAGACAAACATGGTCCAACGTATCCCCGAACCGTCCGACCTGGAGCCGATCGAACGCGCCAGCAGGGACGAGCTGCAAGCCTTGCAGCTGCAGCGCATGCGATGGTCGCTCAGGCACGCCTACGACAACGTGCCGCACTACCGCGCCGCCTTTGACACCGCCGGTGTCCACCCGGACGACCTCAAATCGCTGGCCGACCTGGCCAAATTCCCCTTCACCGGCAAGAAGGAACTGCGCGACAACTACCCGTTCGGCATGTTCGCCGTGCCGCAGGACCGCGTGGTGCGCGTGCACGCGTCGAGCGGCACCACCGGCAAGCCGACGGTGGTCGGCTACACCCAGAACGACATCGACACCTGGGCCAACGTCGTCGCGCGCTCGATCCGCGCCGCAGGCGGCCGTCGCGGCGACATGGTGCATATCTCCTACGGCTACGGCCTGTTCACGGGCGGCCTAGGCGCCCACTACGGCGCCGAGCGGCTAGGCTGCACGGTGATCCCGATGTCCGGCGGCCAGACCGAAAAGCAGGTGCAGCTGATCCAGGATTTCAAACCATCGATCATCATGGTCACGCCTTCGTACATGTTGAACATCATCGAGGAATTCCAGCGCCAGGGCCTGGACCCCGCCGCCAGCTCGCTCAAGGTCGGCATCTTCGGGGCCGAGCCGTGGACCGACGCCATGCGCAAGGAAATCGAGCAGCGCGCCGGCATCGACGCCGTCGACATCTACGGCCTGTCCGAAGTGATGGGCCCCGGCGTCGCCAGCGAATGCATCGAGAGCAAGGACGGCGCAGTCATCTGGGAAGACCACTTCTACCCGGAGATCATCGACCCCGAAACCGGCGAAGTGCTGCCGGACGGCGAAGAGGGCGAACTGGTATTCACCTCGCTGAGCAAGGAAGCGCTGCCCATCATCCGTTACCGCACGCGCGACCTCACGCGCCTGCTGCCGGCGACCTCGCGCTCGATGCGCCGCATCGGCAAGATCACCGGCCGTTCCGACGACATGCTGATCATCCGTGGCGTCAACGTCTTCCCGACCCAGATCGAAGAACTGATCTGCAAGATGCCGAAACTGGCGCCGCAATACCAGCTGGTCATCAGCCGCGACGGCCATCTCGACAAGCTCGAAGTGCTGGCCGAACTGCGCCCCGACACGCCGGCCGCCGACACGGAGGCGCTGGCGCGCGAACTCGAATACAACATCAAGACCTACGTCGGCGTCAGCACCAAGGTGCGCTTGCTGGCCGCCAACGGCATCGAACGGACGCTGACCGGCAAGGCCCGCCGCGTGGTCGATCAGCGGCCGAAAAATTAAGGAGATTCCATGAACGATGCTTTTATTTGCGACGCCATCCGCACCCCCTTCGGCCGCTACGGCGGCGCCCTGGCCGGCGTCCGCGCGGACGACCTGGCCGCGCTGCCGATCGCCGCGCTGATCGCCCGCAATCCCGGCGTCGACTGGTCCAAGGTGGACGACGTCTACTACGGCTGCGCCAACGGCGCCGGCGAGGATAACCGCAACGTCGGCCGCATGGCCGCGCTGCTGGCCGGGCTGCCGGTCGATGTCCCGGCCAACACCATCAACCGCTTATGCGGCTCGTCGCTGGACGCGGTGGGCATCGCCGCGCGCGCCATCAAATCCGGCGAGGCGCAGCTGATCATCGCCGGCGGCGTGGAAAGCATGACGCGCGCGCCCTTCGTCATGGGCAAGGCCGACAGCGCGTTCTCGCGCGCCGCCAAGATCGAGGACACCACCATCGGCTGGCGCTTCGTCAACCCGCTGATGAAGGCAATGCACGGCATCGACTCAATGCCGGAGACGGCCGAAAACGTCGCGCAGGAATTCGGCATCAGCCGCGCCGACCAGGACGCGTTCGCGCTGCGCAGCCAGCAGCGCTGGGCGGCGGCCCATGCGGCCGGCGTGTTCGCCAACGAGATCGTTCCTGTCACGCTGGCCCAGAAAAAAGGTGAGCCAAAGATCGTCGACACCGACGAGCATCCGCGTCCAGACACCACCATCGAGATGCTGGCCAAGCTCAAAGGGGTGGTTCGCCCGGACGGCAGCGTCACGGCGGGCAACGCATCCGGCGTCAACGACGGCGCATGCGCCATCCTGCTGGCCTCCGCCAAGGCGGCTGAGCAATACGGCCTGCGCAAGCGCGCCCGCGTGCTGGGCATGGCTACCGCCGGCCTGGCGCCGCGTATCATGGGCTTCGGCCCGTCGCCGGCGTCGAAGAAAGTGCTGGCGCAAGTCGGCCTGACGATCGGACAGATGGACGTCATCGAATTGAACGAAGCCTTCGCCGCGCAGGGCCTGGCCGTCACGCGCGATCTCGGCCTGGCCGACGACGCGCCGCACGTCAACCCGAACGGCGGCGCCATCGCCATCGGCCACCCGCTGGGCGCATCCGGCGCGCGCCTCGTGCTGGCCGCGCTGAACCAGCTGGAACGCACCGGCGGCCGCTACGCGCTGTGCACCATGTGCATCGGCGTCGGGCAGGGCATCGCCGTCGTCATCGAGCGCGTATAGCCATGGTCAAGGTCTACGAAATCAACGGCGTCACCCCGGTCGTCCACCCGACCGCCTATGTGCACCCCAGCGCGGTGCTGATCGGCGACGTCATCGTCGGCCCGCGCTGCTACGTCGGCCCGCTGGCGTCGCTGCGCGGCGACTTCGGCCGGCTGGTGCTCGAAGAGGGCGCCAACCTGCAGGACACCTGCGTCATGCACGGCTTCCCCGGCTGCGACACGGTGGTCGAACAGGACGGCCATATCGGCCACGGCGCCGTGCTGCATGGCTGCCGCATCGGCCGCAACGCGCTGGTGGGCATGAACACCGTCATCATGGACAACGCCGTCATCGGCGCCGACAGCATCGTCGCCGCGATGAGCTTCGTCCGCGCCGGCATGGAAGTGCCGCCGCGCAGCCTGGTGGTCGGCACGCCGGCCAAGGTCGCGCGCGAACTGCGCGACGACGAAATCAAATGGAAGACCGAGGGCACCGGCCAATACCAGGAACTGGCGGTGCGCTCGATGAACACGATGCGCGAAGTCGAAGCGCTGACCGAACCCGAAGCGGACCGCAAGCGCATCGAATGGGAAAGCTCGCTGCCGCTGCACCTGCACAAAAACGCCCAAGCATAATCAACGGAGACAAGACACATGGCATCAACCCTGCAAAGTCTGATCGCCGGCCGCTGGATCGGCAGCGAAGCCGCCGCGCCACTGCACAGCGCCCTGAATAACTCGGTCATCTATCACACCCATGCCGACAAGATCGACTTCGACGAAGCCGTCACCTACGCCCGCAAGACCGGCGTGCCGGCGCTGATGAAGCTCGACTTCCAGCAGCGCGCCGCGCGCCTGAAGGCGCTGGCGCTGTACCTGGCCAGCCGCAAGGAAGAGCTGTACGCCATCTCGCACCTGACCGGCGCCACCCGCGCCGACAGCTGGGTCGACATCGAAGGCGGCACCGGCACCTTGTTCGCCTACGCCAGCATGGGCGGACGCGAGCTGCCGTCGTCGAACGTGCTGCACGAAGGCCCGGCCATCGCGCTGGGCAAGAACGGCGGCTTCGCCGGCACCCACATCCTGGTGCCGCGCGGCGGCCTGGCGGTGCACATCAACGCCTTCAACTTCCCGATCTGGGGCCTGCTGGAGAAATTCGCCCCCAGCTTCCTGGCCGCGATGCCGTGCATCGGCAAACCCGCCAGCGCCACCAGCTACCTGACCGAAGCCGTGGTGCGCATGATCCACGAATCCGGCCTGCTGCCGGAAGGCGCGCTGCAACTGGTCATCGGCAGCACCGGCGATTTGCTGGACCGCCTGACCGGCGCAGACGCCGTCACCTTCACCGGATCGGCCGACACCGCCGCCAAGCTGCGCGTCAACCGCAACCTGATCGCCAACTCGGTGCCGTTCACCGCCGAAGCGGACTCGCTCAACTGCGCCATCCTGGCGCCGGATGTCACGCCGGACGATGCCGAATTCGATTTGTTCGTCAAGGAAGTGGCGCGCGAGATGACCGGCAAGGCCGGCCAGAAGTGCACCGCGATCCGCCGCATCATCGTGCCGGAGAATATGGTCGACGCGGTCGGCACCCGCCTGCGCGAGCGGCTGGCCAAGATCAGCGTCGGCGATCCGTCGGTGGAGGGCGTGCGCATGGGCGCCCTGGCGTCTAAAGAGCAGCAGCGCGACGTCGCCGAGCGGGTAGAGATGCTCGCGCGCGGCAATGAGGTTCTGTTCAGTGAGCGCGACGGCTTCAAGCCGGTCGGTGACGGCGTCGCCAACGGCTCCTTCTTCGCGCCGACCCTGCTGCTGTGCCGCGACGGCATGCGCAACGACGCGGTGCACGACATCGAAGCCTTCGGCCCGGTCAGCACCATCATCAGCTACAACGGCATCGATGAAGCGCTGGCGCTGGCCGCACGCGGCAAGGGCTCGCTGGTGTCGACGCTGGTGACCAGGGAACCGGCCATTGCCGCCTACGCGGTACCGGTGGCTGCCGCGTCGCACGGCCGCGTGTTGATCCTGGAGCGCGAAGCGTCGGTGGACTCGACCGGCCACGGCTCGCCGTTGCCGCAACTGAAGCACGGCGGTCCTGGCCGCGCCGGCGGCGGCGAAGAGCTGGGTGGCATCCGCGCGGTGCGCCACTTCCTGCAGCGCGCGGCGTTGCAAGGCTCGCCGACGATGCTGGCCGCCGTCACCGGCGAATACGTGCGCGGCGCCAAGGTGCAGGAAAGCGAAGTGCACCCGTTCCGCAAGCACTTCGAGGATCTGAAGATGGGCGACTCGCTGCTGACGCACCGGCGCACCGTCAGCGAAGCGGACATCGTCAACTTTGGCGGCGTCTCGGGCGACTATTTCTACATGCACTTCGACGACATCGCCGCCAAGGACACGCAGTTCGGCCAGCGCATCGCGCACGGCTACTTCGTGCTGTCGGCGGCGGCGGGGCTGTTCGTCTCGCCGGCGCCCGGCCCGGTGCTGGCCAACTACGGCCTGGACAACCTGCGTTTCATCACCCCGGTGGCGATCGGCGACACCATCCGCGCGCGCCTGACCTGCAAGCGCAAGGTCGACCGCAACCGCACCGACGACAAAGGCGTCGGCCAGGGCGTGGTCGCCTGGGACGTCCAGATCACCAACCAGCGCGACGAGCTGGTGGCCAGCTACGACATCCTGACGCTGGTCATGAAACGCGCCTAGGTGTGTTTCGACCGGGTTGACAATGCCACGATCGCGGCGCCCGCCGCGATGACCAGCGCATCTTCAATCAGGCCGCTGCGGGTCTGGCCGATGCGCGCCATGGCCTGCTTGCGGCCGGAGAGCGTCAGGTAGGCGAGCGGCACCGCAGTAGCGACAGCGACCGCCGCTCCGGCCTTCTCGCGCCCCTCCGGCGCCAGCGCCGCGCCGGCGATGCCGGCACTGGCGACGCGCGCCAGCAGCCCCAAAAACACGGTGCGGTCCGGTGCGGTTTTCATCTTGTCGCCAAACAGTTCACCGACACCCATGGCCATCGCGCCGTATTTGAACACCGGACGGTCCAGAAGAAAAAGCTCGCCCGGCGTGCGACGGTCCGCCAGGCGCGCCGCCGCGATGGTGGCCATCGGCGTCATCGACCGCGCGCTAGCCACGGCGCCGATCAGCGCGGAAGAAATCAGGCTGCGAATATTCATCTTTACTAATCTCCTGTTTGAGTGGAGATCACACCATAGGAGCTATTTGGCTGTTCATCTGTTAGGTAGAACATATAGCACTCATAATGCCGAAAATACATTGCCTTACGGAAATTATCGACCTATGATGAGTTGACAGCCGGACTCAAACCGCGTCCGAAGTCGCTGATAAGAAGTGAACAATATGCTGCTCAACGAGACTACTGCCGCCTCGATCCGCAAAGGACCGCCAAGGCCACAAGATGCGATAACGCCCATTCCGGCCGCCGCCACCACACATGAAATGGCGGGCGAAGACGATATCGGCGACACGCTGACCCTGCTCGCCACGCACGGCGATGCGATATCGATGTACACCAGCGGCAACCGCGAGGCGGTGCTTGGGCGCATTCTATCGGTCGATCCCGAGTTGCCGCATTTTGTGATGGAATTGAACGAAGGCGCCGTGCTGGCGCCCGGCAAGGTCACCTTTGTGGCCGTGCTGCGGACGGCCAAGCTGCAATTTCGCCTGTCCAGCATGGAGTGGGCCTCGGTTCCGGGCCAGCCGCAGCTGATCCCGATGGCATTCCCGGAAACCTGCGCAGTGCTGGACCGGCGTAGTTCCGAGCGTGTGGAGACGCCGCTGGGTGTCAATTTCACGGCGGCGCTGGAGATACACGGAACGCCGCACGAGTGGTCCGTCTACGATTTCTCGCTGGACGGAATCGGCCTGCACTGCTCCAAGAGCGAGGCGAAGGGCCTGCTCAAGGGACGCAGGCTGCCGGAGGTTCGGCTGGAACTGGACGAGGAAACCGTCGTGGTCACCGAACTGGAAATCCGCTTCACCCGTGCCTTCCGTTCCTTCCTGGCGGGCGATCAAATCCACATCGGCTGCAAGTTCATCGACATGACGCCGGAGGCGCAGGCAGAGATCAAGAGCCTGATCGATCAGTTAAACAGCTGAGCCAAACGGATCGTCGATGCTGTGCGCCGGCTGGGTGAACCATTTCGGTCCGCTTTCGGTCATGTAGAAATGGTCTTCGTGGCGCACGCCGAATTCGCCGGGGATGCAGATCATTGGCTCGTTCGAGAAGCACATGCCGACGTCCAGCGGGGTCTTGTCGCCGCCGACCAGATATGGCCATTCGTGGATGTCCAGGCCGATGCCGTGGCCGGTGCGGTGCGGCAGGCCTGGCAGCTTGTAGCCGGGACCGAAGCCGTCCGCTTCCAGCGAACGGCGCGCGGCCTGGTCGACCTGCTCGCACGGCACGCCCAATTGCGCCGCTTCAAACGCCGCCAGCTGCGCCTTCTTCTCGCTATTCCACACCGAGCGCTGACGCTCGCTGATCTCGCCGTACACATAGGTGCGCGTGATGTCGGAGATGTAGTTGTGCAGCTTGCAGCCGGTGTCGATCAGCACCGTGTCGCCCGGTTTCAGCGTCTGCACGTAGCTCACGCCGTGCGGATACGCGGTCGCTTCGCCGAACAGCACGATTACGAAATACGATCCCGAGGCGCCGACCTTGCGGTGCGCCAGGTTGATGAATTCTTCCACTTCGGTGGTGGTGATCCCCTCGCGCAGCATGCTGGCGGTGGCGACGTGCACGGCCAGCGTCATGTCCTTGGCGCGCTGCATCAGCGCGATCTCGGCGGCCGACTTGCGGGTGCGGCAGTGCGCCGTCACGCTGCGCGCGTTCTCCAGCGCGTAGCCTTCGGCCAGCGGGCGGATGCCGTCGTAGATGAAGAAGGCGGCGCTTTCGCAGATGCCGATGCGCGGCGCCTGTGCCGGATTCGGCGCGATATCCAGGCGCTTCAGCACATCGATGAACAGCTGGTACGGACTCTGGTGCTCGTGCCAGCAATTGACATTGCCATCGACAACCATGAAGTCCTTCAGCGTGCTCTCTTCAAACGCTGGAGCGATGTATTCGATATGGCCGCGCGCCGGCAGGATGGCGCCGACCATGCGCTCGCTGGCGTACCACTTGGTGCCGGTGAAGTAGGTGAGGTTGGCGCCGGCGTTGATGTAGATCGCGGCGATGCCCTGTGCCTGCATGTAGGCCTGCGCGCGCGCGATGCGCTGCAGGTGTTCTTCTTTTCCGATGGGGACCGCGCCCGCGGTCATGTCCGACAAGGAGGCCAAGGCCTGTTCGATGGTCTTTCCGCCAATAGTCATTTTTGTAATCCCTGATGTTGTTATGCGAGGCCGCGCAGGTGGTGCTCTGCGCAAGCCTTCGATGATAACAGCAGCAGCGGGGCAGTGGGTCAACGGGTCAGCAGACTGACCTTGTCGAGCACGAAGGAAGTCTGCTTCGAGCGGTCCTCGCGCATCGCGAACGACAGCGTCACGGTCTGCCCCTTCCACGCAATCAGGTCGACATTGCGGACCTGGTAGCCGGCGGCCGGGGTCAGGTTGGTGTAGGTGGCAAGCGTGGTCGCTGCGCCGCTGGCGTTCCTGACGCTGACTGCTAATTGGTCGTAGGCGGTGGCGCCGGTTTCGCTGGTGTCGATATGCAGCGCGAAGCTGAGCGCCGCGCTGGTGGCATCGGCCGGTATCGCCACGCGCTGGGTCAGCGTCTCGGTGGCGCGGCGGCCGTTCCCGCCCAGCCAGGCGTAGCGCGAGCCTTCGTACGCGTCCTGGCCGTTGAAGTTGCCGATCACGCCCGTGGTGCCGCTCCAGCCGGTGATGCCGTTCTCGAAGCCGCCATTGACGATGCGTTCGACATCGCCGCCGCCTCCACCGCCTCCGCCGCCTTCCTCATTGATGTCGTCGCCGACGTTGATCGCCGCGTAGGCGCGCTGCACCGCGATGGCTTCCTTCGAGCTTGCGCCGTACAGCTCCTGTGCCGCCTGCAGCACCTTGTTGCGCGCATCGGCGTAGTTGGTCGACGAGGTGAACTTCGTGGTCAGCGCCTTGAACCAGATGCGGTAGGCCTTGTCGTTGCCGATGCCGGTCATGGCGGCCGGCGTCTTCACCAGGAAGGGGCTGTAGTAGTCGCTGCCGGCGCTGGCGTTGGAGCCCTGCGACAGGAAGTAGAACATGCGGTTATTCGGTCCGCTGGAGTAGTGCACATCGAGGTTCTTCAGGTTGACGCTCCAGGCGTCCGGGCTGCTGCCGTCCTTGATCGGCTTGTACATCCAGCGCAGCGGCTCGCCGGAGCGGCTGATCTCCTTGCCCATCATCCAATCGTTGCCGCTGGCCGGGATCGCCGCGCCGGTGCCGCCGTTGCGGGCGTAGGCTTCGACCATCTCGCCGCCGATGTCGGAATTCGATTCGTTCAAGCCGCCCGATTCGCCGGAGTAGATCAGGTCCGCCGTGGACGCCGTCACGCCGTGCGACATCTCGTGCCCGATCACGTCGATCGAGCCGAGGCTGAGAAAGCTGTCGCCGTCGCCGATGTACATGCAGCGGCAGCTGTCGTCGTAGAAGGCGTTGTCGTAGCTGGTGCCGACGTGGGCGGCGATATACGTAGAGGTATTGTTCCCGTCCAGCGACTGCCATCCCAGCACGTTCTTGTTGGCGTCATAGGTGTTCATCAAGCCCCACAGCGCGTTGACGGCCGCCGTCTGGCCATTGGCGTTGGTGGTGCTGCCGCCGTTGTATTGCTGGCCGTCGCCCCAGCTGTTGCTGGCGTTGCTGTAGATGGCGCCGGGGTCGGGATTGTTGGGCGAGCTGTGGTTGGCGTTGGTGATCGCCATCGCGCCGAATTTGCCGCCGCTGCCGCGCGAGGCGTCCACCATCTGGTAGCTGCCGCCGGACAGCGTGGTGTTGATCGGCACCACGCCGTTGTACTGGCTGTTGCCGCTGCCGACCACCGTCTGCAGCGCCGGCCACTGGGTGATGATGGCGCCGGTCTTGGCGTCGACCACGACGTCGAAGTAGATCACCTTGCCGTCCTGCGCCATGCGCAGCTGCACCAGGTAGGCCAGCGCGTAGCGGTCGACCACTTCCTGCAGGTCCAGCGCGTTGAGCTGCGCTTCCGGCTTGCCGGCCGCCGACGGCGCGCGCACCGTCTTCATCACCGGATAGATCAGCAGCTCCGCGCTGGGCGGCCAGCGGTGCGTGCCGCGCGGCGCGATCGCCTGCACCGCCACCGCGATCGCCTGGTCGGTGGAGATGGCCGGCGTGGTGTCGGCCGGCGAGGCGGGCGTCGGCGCGGGCGCGGCGCCGGGCGTGACGGCGCTCGGCGCCAGGCCGGGGCGGCGGTCGGAGACCGAGACGCTGACGATGTCGCCGGCGGCGTTGGTCACCACCACCGACTCCGAGCCCAGCACCCGCAAGCCCTTGTAGGTGTGCTGCGCGCGCGTGATCTTTTGTCCGACCACGCCGGGGTGCTGGCTGCTGATGCGGAAGCTGTAGTCGGCGCCGATGCCTTGACGGTTGTCGAGCGCCGTCAGGCGCGCCACCAGTCCCGCGCTTTCCTGCGGCGTGGCGACGACGACCGGCGCCGACATCAGTTGAACTTCCGCCGCGTGCAGCGGCGCCGCCAACAGGCAGGCGGCAATCAGGGGTGTGCGTAGGTTCATCTCATCCTCCCAGGTTCGGCGTTCCGGCAGGCATCGAATGATGTGCCCGGTCGGCCATAGGGTCACGCTAGAACGCGCGGCGTGGGGAGGTTCTGTGCTGCGTCAACAGGAGGGAGATTTTTTGCCGCGCCGGGCGCGCGCGCCCGGCGGGTGGTGAGGGATTACTTGGCCAGCTGCTCGCGCACGCGGGCGATGGCTTTGCGCACCTGGTTCGGCGCGGTGCCGCCGACGTGGTCGCGCGCGGCGACCGAGCCTTCCAGCGTCAGCACGGCGAAGACGTCGTCGCCGATCAGCGGCGAGAAGGCGCGCAGCTGCTCCAGCGACATCTCGGCCAGGTCGATCTTCAGGTCGTCGCAGGCGCGCACGGCATGGGCCACGGCTTCGTGGGCGTCGCGGAACGGCAGGCCTTTCTTGACCAGGGAGTCGGCCAGGTCGGTCGCGGTGGCGTAGCCCTGCAGCGCGGCGGCGCGCATCGCTTCCGGCTTGACGCTGATGCCGCCGGCCATGTCGGCGAAGATGCGCAGCGTGTCGACCACGGTGTCGACGGTGTCGAACATCGGTTCCTTGTCTTCCTGGTTGTCCTTGTTGTAGGCCAGCGGCTGGCCTTTCATCAGGGTCAGGAGGCCCATCAGGTGGCCGTAGACGCGGCCGGTCTTGCCGCGCGCCAGTTCCGGCACGTCCGGGTTTTTCTTCTGCGGCATGATCGACGAGCCGGTGCAGAAGCGGTCGGCGATGTCGATGAAGCCGACGCGTGGGCTCATCCAGATCACCAGTTCTTCCGACATGCGCGACACGTGCATCATGATCAGCGAGGCGGCGGCGGTGAATTCGATGGCGAAGTCGCGGTCCGAGACGGCGTCCAGCGAATTGTGGCAGACGTCGTCGAAGCCCAGCGTCTGCGCCACGCGCAGGCGGTCGATCGGGAAGGTGGTGCCGGCCAGCGCGGCGGCGCCCAGCGGCAGGCGGTTGACGCGCTTGCGGCAGTCGGCCATGCGCTCGGCATCGCGGCCGAACATTTCGACGTAGGCCAGCATGTGGTGGCCGAAGGTGATCGGCTGCGCCACCTGCATGTGGGTGAAGCCGGGCATGATGGTGTCGGCGTTTTTCTCGGCCAGGTCGGTCAGCGCGGCGCGCAGGGCGGCCAGCAGGTCGATCACGTCGTCGATGGCGGAGCGCACGTAGAGGCGGATGTCGGTGGCCACCTGGTCGTTGCGCGAGCGGCCGGTGTGCAGGCGCTTGCCGGCGTCGCCCACCAGTTCGGTCAGGCGTTTTTCGATATTCAGGTGGACGTCTTCCAGGTCGAGCAGCCATTCGAACTGGCCGGCGTCGATCTCGGCGCCGATCTGCGCCATGCCGCGTTCGATCTCGGCGCGGTCGGCGGCGCTGATGATGCCTTGCGCGGCCAGCATTTCGGCGTGGGCCAGCGAGCCCTGGATGTCGGCCTTGGCCAGGCGCTTGTCGAAGAACACTGAGGCGGTGTAGCGTTTGACCAGGTCCGAGACCGGCTCATTGAAGCGGGCCGACCAGGCTTCGGATTTTTTGGAGAGTTGTGCAGTCATAGGGAGGAAAGTAGTTTGCGCGTTTTGTCGGCATCGATTATAAACCGCAAGCTGCTCGAAAATACGTCAACATTGCCTTTTTAATCAGTAAAACATGCAAACTAAAACGATAGGTTTAATCGGCGGCATCGGCTGGGCGTCTACGCTGGAGTATTACCGGCTCCTCAACGAGGCCGTCGTGGCCCGTCTGGGGCCGGCGCACAGCGCCAGGATTGTCTCGCTTAGTCTGGACCGATCCGACTCCATCTCGCGCGCCGCGCAGGCCATGCCGGCCGCCAGGCAATTTCCAGGGTGCGGAGGCGGCAAGTCAGGCGCCGTTGGCCTTCAGCCATTTGATGAGCGCTTGCGCTCCAGATGGGCTCGCGGTTTTGGCTGCAGTCGGAAGTTGACTCTCAGATTCTTCAAGGAGTTGGTCCATACTTTGGTGCTTGGAACGAATGCGTATGATCACCGGCAAAATCGCCGAGTCTGCTAGCCAGAATGCGTATTCGTTGAGTGTCATGCCCAGGAATTCATGGAGTGGCTGCCCCCCCGGCCCTTCATGCCACTCATTGATAAAGTCATCAATGTCTTCGGGCGTCGTTTTCTGCGACAAGCATTGTTCAATAAAGTTAGACATCTATTTTCCTCCCCGCGACCGAGCCTTTGATGAACTCTCCAGAAATAGCATCAATGGCACCAAGGTGGCGGCCTTGTTTGCTGAATACTTCGATTTCTCCGTGCACCCAATCCCACGTGTATATTTTATTCTTGTCTTTGGATCTGCATCGCTTTCGCCGTTACGCGCGCCGATATAGACGCACTCATCCAGCAAGGATGGGTTAGGGATGCTTTTGCGTGTCAATGTAGTCCCCTGCGACGCCGGCCAAGCGGCGAGACAGCAGCTAACTTAACGCTCCCGATTTATCCCTTATTGATATCGCTCACTGCCAGTTCATCAGCACCGGCGGCACCAGCAGGGCCATCGCCATGATGGCGTAGATCAGCTGCAGGGGGATCATCCACTTGGCCCAGGTGATCCATGGCACCCGCGCCAGCGCCAGCACGCCCACCGTGATGCCGGAGGTCGGGATCATCGGCGTGGTCAGCTCGCCGAACTGGAACGCCAGGATCGCGGTCTGGCGCGTGACGCCCACCAGGTCCGCCAGCGGCGCCATGATCGGCATCGTCAGCGCGGCCTGGCCGGTGCCGGAGTGGATGAAGAAGTTGATCACCGTCTGGATGCCGAACATCTTCCACGCCGTGAAGATCGGGTGCGCCGACTGTACCAGGGGCGTCAGCGCGTGCAGCATGGTGTCGATGATCTGCGCGTCGCGCGCCAGGATCATGGTGCCGCGCGCCAGCGCGATCACCAGCGCCGTGCCGACCAAATCGCGCGCGCCCTGGATGAAGCCTTCGACGATCTGCGTCGAGTCGAGCCGGCCCACCAGGCCGATCACCACGCCCATGGTCAGGAACAGCGCGGCGATTTCGTCGATGTACCAGCCGTACTGCACCACGCCGCCCACCATGATCGCCAGCGAGCCGGCGAAGATCCACAGCACCCGCTTGTGGCGCGCGTTCATGCCTTCGAACTCCCCCAGGCCGTGCGGCTGCTCGCGGCGCTTTTCCTGGTCCAGCGCATAGGTCGGGCTGAGCGACGGGTTCTTCTTCACCCGCGCCGCGTACCACATCAGGAACAGCGCCGTGATGGCGGTGGCGATGCTCCAGGCGATCAGCCGGTAGCCCCAGCCGGAAAACACCGGCACCCCGGCGATGCCCTGCGCGATGCCGACGTTGAACGGGTTGAGGAAAGCCGCGCCGAAGCCGACCTGCGAGCCCAAAAACGGAATCGAGACGCCGGTGATGGTGTCATACCCCAGCGCCAGCGCCAGCGGCACGAAAATCAATATAAACGGTATGGCTTCTTCGTTCATGCCGAAGGTCGCGCCGCCGATCGAGAACATGGTGACGAACACCGGTATCAGCGCCTTCTGGATGAACGCCGAATCCTTGTGCGCGCGCGCCAGCGCCTTGATCATCGAGTCGACCGCCTCGGTCTTTTGCAACACGGCGAAGGCGCCGCCGACGATCAGCACGAAGCCGATGATCTGCGCCGCTTCGACGAAGCCCTTGATCGGCGCCTTGATCAGCGCCACCGGCCCTTGCGGCGCGCTCGGCACGTAGTGGAAGCTGTCCGGCACGATCAGCTGCTTGCCGTTGACCAGATGCGTATCGTATTTGCCGCCCGGGACCAGCCAGGTCGCCGTCGCGATCAGCGCCAGGATGATGAACAGCAGGACGAAGGTGTGCGGCAGCTTGAATTTTTTAGTGGTCATGGATTATTGGCTCAGCAGGTCGCCGGCGCGATAGGCCTTGGCGCCGGCGACTTTGCCGACGTTCATGCCGCGGATGACGTGGCGGTGTGCGCTGCGCGCGAAGAACACGCCGTCGACGGTGGCGCGCAGCACGGTGGTCTCGCCGCCGACCGGATCGATCAGGTCGGCCAGCGCATCGCCTGCGGCCACACGCTCGCCCAGCTCGCGGGTGTAGACCAGGATGCCGGCGTGCGGCGCGTAGATCGGTTCCACGCCCTCTAGCGGGGTCGCCTCGCACAGCGGCGCGGGCAGCACGGCGGCGGCGGCGCCGCCGTCGTCGGCCAGCAGCACGCCGCTCAGGGTGAGGAACTGCAGCAGGCCGGCGGCGTCCTTCTGCGCCAGATCGTAGCTGACCTCCATCTCGCCGCGCAGCTCCACCGTCACCGACAGGCAGGCCGGCGGAATCGGGAAGCGCTGCTCGAAGTGCTTGTCCAGATCCCACCATAGCCGGCTGCAGGCCTCGTCGAATGGTTCGCCGCCGGCCTGGTAGGCCAGCAGCAGCGCGTGCGCGCCGAGGATGGCCGACAGCGGCGCGACCGCATCGGCCAGCGGCGTGCCGGCGTAGATGTGCAGCACCGCCTCGTTGTCGCAATGCAGATCGAGCACGATGTCGGCGTCGATCGCCAGTGTCATCAGGGTCTTCTTCAGTGTTTCGGCGTCGGTGGCCGGCTTCCAGTCGGCGATCGAGGCGCGCGCGTGTTCGCGGATCAGCGCCACGTTGGCCTGCGCGTCCTGGCCCAGTTTCCCCTCCAGCGATTTTTTCAGGTCGTCGGCGACGTGCTTGTAGGAGCGGTTGAAGTTGATGCCGGTGGTGAGGTCGAAGCGGCCGAAGGCGGCGCCGTGGATCGCCTGCGCCAGTCCGATCGGGTTCGCCGCCGGCACCAGGATCACTTCACCGGCGATCTTGCCGGCCGCCTCCAGCGCCTGCAATTCCTTGCGCAGGAACTGCGACACCAGCATGCCGGGCACCTCGTCGGCGTGCAGCGATCCCTGGATGTAGACCTTTTTGCCGGCGCCCGGCGTGCCGAAGTGGAAGCTGGTCAGCTCATAGGCGGCGCTGGCGCGCGGGTCGGAGAGGCGGTGTGTGTGTGCTTGCATGGCGATGATCGGTTGGCGAATAAGCATTGAGTATGTAGCAGTATTTTCACAAAGTAAATCGCACACCGGAGAAAGGCGACATGCTTCCTTGAGTTTTACCCTACATGTGCGTACAGTTAGTTTTAATGAATTATTTACATAACAATCATCGGGGAGCGGATATGGACGAGTTGCATGCAAGGCGGAATACGGCGATGGCGCGGGCGGTGCGGCTGGCCTTGAGCGTGGGCGCCGCGGCCGGCATCATCGGCCAGGCCTCCGCCCAGGATGCGCCGGCGGCGCCGCTGGCGCGGGTCGAGATCACCGGTTCGGCGATCAAGCGCATCGAGTCCGAGACCGCGCTGCCGGTGCAGGTCATCACGCGCGAAGAGATCGACAAGATCGGCCTGACCACCGCCTCCGAAATCCTGGCGCGCCTGTCGGCCAACGTCGGCGGCCTGACCGACGCAGCCAGCATCACCGACGGCAAGGACCAGCGCGGCTTCAACAGCGCCAACCTGCGCGGCATCGGCACCTCGTCGACGCTGGTGCTGCTGAACGGCCGCCGCATGGCCAACTTCGCCTCGCCCGGCGACGATTCCGGCGTGGACCTGAACAACATCCCGGCCGCCGCGATCGCCCGCGTCGAAGTGCTGCTCGACGGCGCCTCGGCGCTGTACGGCACCGACGCCATCGGCGGCGTGATCAACTTCATCACCCGCAAGGATTTCCAGGGCCTGGAGCTGAACGTCTACGGCCTGCAGACGCAGGAGGGCGGCGCCGGCAAGCGCACCGGCAGCATCAGCGCCGGCCACGGCGACCTGGCCAAGGACGGCTACAACGTGTTCGCGGTGGCCGACTTCCAGAAAACCGGCGCCTTGAGCACCTCGCAGCGGCGCTTCATCGACGACCTGCGCATCCCCGAGCGCCTGCCGCACCTGCTGTCCGGCTACACCGCGCCGGCCAACATCCGCCTCAGCACCGACCAGCGCGACTACCTGCAGGCGCAAGGCTTCCAGATCAACGGCAAGCCGATCACCAGTACCCTGATCAATCCTTCGGTGCCGGGCTGCGCGCCGCCGGCCAACCTGCACCTGCCGACCGGCACCGGTGGCGTCGATGGCTGCACCTACAACTACATGGGCGACACCGAGCTGTATCCGAAATCGGAGAAGGCCAACTTCCTGTCGCGCGGCGTGCTGCAGCTGAACGCCGACAACCAGCTGTACGCCGAGGTGGCGCTGAGCCGCTCCAAGACCTGGTACGTGGCGTCGACCGCGCGCCTGCGCGCCTTCGTCGATTACAGCGCGATTCCGGCCCTGGCCGCGTACGACCTGGGCTCGGACGAGGCGGGCGGCGACGGCGAGGTCGAACTGCGCGTGCGCCTGAACGAAGCGGGCCGCCGCACCAGCGAATTGACCAGCCAGAGCCAGCGCTTCGTGGCCGGCCTGACCGGCAGCCGCAATGGCTGGGACTACGACGTCGGCGTCAACCACAGCGTCAACACGGTGCGCGACCGCGACACCCACGGCTACGTGCTGTTCGAGGAAACCCGCCAGGGCATCATCGATGGCCTGATCAATCCCTTCGGCCCCTCCGGCGCCGAGGGCAAGAAGCTGATCGACAGCCTGCAGGTCAACGACGAAGTGCGCCACGCGCGCGGCACCATGGATTCGGTCGACTTCAAGATCTCGCATGCGGTCGGCCAGCTGGCCGGCGGCGAGGCGGCGCTGGCGATCGGCGGCGAGGTGCGGCGCGAAAAGACCGAGTACAACCCGTCGGCCCTTCTGCTGAGCGATAACATCAACAACGACGCCGCGCCTGAAGGCGGCCAAGCGACCAGCTACGCGCGCAACATCAAGGCGGTGTACGGCGAGCTGCTGCTGCCGTTCACCAAGCAGCTGGAGGCGCAGGTCTCGGCGCGCTACGACCATTACCAGGTGGTCGGCGGCGCGGCCAGCCCGAAGGTGGGTATCAGCTACCTGCCGGCCAAGACCATGCTGTTCCGCGCTTCGGCCGGCCGCGGCTTCCGCGCGCCGTCGATGACCGACCTGTATCGCCCGATGCAGGAGGGGGCCACCGCCACGCTGCCGGACCCGGTCTACTGCGCCACCGTCGACAACGACTACGCCGCCTGCGCCGATAACTGGATCACCCACCGCCACGCCAACCCCAACCTCAAGCCGGAGCGCAGCCGCCAGTTCTCGGCCGGCATGGTGCTGCAGCCGAGCAAGCAGGTGTCGCTGTCGCTGGACTACTGGAACATCAAGCGCACCGACCTGATCGCGGAGATCGGCGACGACATCGTGCTGGCCAATCCGGCCAAGTACGCCAACCTGGTGCACCGCTACGAAGACGACAACACCATCGAGTACATCGACATGTACAAGGAAAATCGTGGCGCGCAAAAGGCCGCGGGCCTGGACCTGACCATCGACTACAAGGGCGTGGACACCTGGGCCGGGCGCTTCGGCGGCCGCCTGTCCGGCACCTACGTGACCGATTCGAAGATCCAGAACGAACCGGGCGGCGCCTACGTCAGCAACCTGGGACGCTTCGTCACCGACGGCGTGGTGCAGCGCTGGCGCCATACCATCACGCTGGACTGGGACAGCGGCCCGTTCGCGGCCAGCCTGTCGAACACCTTCTCCAGCGGCTACCATGACCAGAACTCGGCGATCAACATCGACGACGGCAGCGTGGTGGCGGCCAACCACGTCACCTCGTACTCGCTGTGGGACCTGACCGGCGCCTGGCAGGCCACCAAGGGCCTGAAGCTGCGCGCCGGCATCCAGAACCTGTTCGACCGCTCGCCGCCGTATTCGAACCAGGCCTACCACTTCATCTCCGGCTACGATCCGACCTACACCGACGTGCGCGGCCGCCGCTTTTATGCAAGTGCCAACTATGCATTTAAATAATGTAATCCCGTCTTAAGGAATTGATTGGTATCATCTGCATTATCAACGGCGCCCGGCGAGAGCCCTGGCGCCGGTTTTCATCGGAAGGGCAACATGAAATTAACAGGTTTTACGCTCCGGCGCCTCTGCATGATCGGGTTGCTGGTGTTCGCCGGCGCCGGGCTGCAGGCCGCGCAGGCGGCCGCGACCACGCCGGTGGCGAAGACGCCGCAGGTGACGGTCAAGGCCAGCAAGCCGGCCAAGGCGGTGCCGCCGCCCAAGCCGGTGCTGGCGCCGCCGGCGGGGAACCTGGTGGTCATCGGCGGCGGCCTGCGCGCCGAGAACGCGGAAGTGTGGCAGCGCATAGTGCAGCTGGCCGGCGGCAAGGGCGCGCGCATCGGCGTGTTCGGCTCGGCCTCGATCAATCCGGAGAAGTCGGCGCAGAACACCGTCAATAAACTGAACCAGTACGGCGCCCAGGCGTTCTTCATCCCGCTCGGCGTGACGCTGCCCAACAGCGACTACCGCAAGGCGGCCGAGGATCCGGAGGTGGTGGCGCTGATTCATTCGGCCACCGGCATCTACTTCACCGGCGGCGACCAGGCGCGCATCACCAAGGCGCTGGTGCGCCCGGACGGCCACCACACCGCCGCGCTGGACGCGGTGTGGGACGTGTACCGCGACGGCGGCGTGGTGGCCGGCTCCAGCGCCGGCGCGGCCATCATGAGCACCACCATGTTCTACGACGCCCGCGCGACCTTGGACATGCTCAAGAACGGCGTCAACGACGGCCACGAAATCGCCCCCGGCCTGGGCTTCATCGGCGACGACGTGTTCGTCGACCAGCACCTGCTGGTGCGCGGCCGCTTCGCCCGCATGATCCCGGTGATGCTCAAGAAGGGCTACCAGATCGGCCTGGGCATCGACGAGAACAGCGCGATGGTGGTCAACGCCAAGCGCGACGTCGAGATCATCGGCTACAGCGGCGCGCTGCTGCTGGACCTGTCGGCGGCGATCACCGACCGCGGCATCAAGGGCTTCAACATCAGCAACGCCACCATCAGCTACCTCGATCGCGGCGACAAGTTCAACCTGGTCACGCGCGAGTTCACGCCGTCGCCGGACAAGGCCGACAACAAGCTCGATCCCAACCAGCCCGACACCCGCGAGCCGGTCTACACCAACGACATCCTCGGCAACAACGCGGTGCTGGACCTGATGGTCAACCTGATCGACAACGCCCAGCAGGAAGCCATCGGCATCGCCTTCGGCAACCCGCGCGACGGCAGCCCGGACACCGGCTATGAATTCCGCTTCAGTAAGACCATCAACAGCGTCGGCTACAGCTCCACCGAGGTGGAGGCGTATTCGGTGCTCAAGCTGCGGCTCGATATCCGGCCGATCGTGCTGCAACAGCCGATGTACCGCTACCGGTAATACGACATTCGGACCATATTATGCGCATGTCCATCAAATTGCTGAAACCCTTGCTGCAGGCGGTGGCGCTGCTGTCCGCCGCGTCGATGTCGGCGTCGGCGGCGGATGCGCCCAAGGGCAACCTGGTCATCATCGGCGGCGCGCTGCGGCCCGACAACGCCGAGGTCTGGCAGCGCATCGTGCAGCTGGCCGGCGGGCCGGGCGCGCGCATCGCCGTGTTCCCGTCGGCGGCGGCCGATCCCCCGGCCGTCGGCGGCGCCATCGTCGGCACGCTGCAGCGCTACGGCGCCGACGCCTTCCTGGTGCCGCTGGCGGTGACGCTGCCCAATAGCGACTTCCGCAAGGCCGCCGAGGATGGTCAGATCGCGGCCGACGTGCGCGGCGCCGGCGGCGTCTACTTCTCCGGCGGCGACCAGGCCCGCATCACGCAGGCGCTGGTGCGCGAGGACGGCAGCCGCAGCGCGGTGCTGGAAGCGGTGTGGGACTTGTATCGCCAGGGCGGCGTGGTGGCCGGCACCAGCGCCGGCGCAGCCGTCATGAGCCGCACCATGTTCTACGCGCCGCCGCCGACGGTGTTCGCCACCCTGCGCGGCGGCGTCACCGAGGGCAGGGAAGTGGCGCCGGGCCTGGGCTTCATCGGCGACGACGTGTTCGTCGACCAGCACTTCCTGGTGCGCGGCCGCTTCGCCCGCATGATTCCGGCGATGCTCAAGACCGGTTTCAAGATCGGCCTGGGCATCGACGAGAACACGGCGATGGTGGTCGACAGCCGGCGCAAGGTCGAGATCATCGGCCACAAGGGCGCGCTGCTGGTCGACCTGTCGCGCGCCACCACCGACGCGTCGCGGCCCGGCTTCAACGTCGCCAACGCGGTGATCAGCTATCTGGACCGGGGCGACCGCTACGACCTGGGCACGCACGTGTTCACCCCGTCGGCGGCCAAGGCGGGCGGCAGGCTGACGGCGTCGCAGGCGCTGCTGCCGCAGCCGGTGTTCTCGCCCGATATCCTGGGCCGCAATGCGGTGGTGGAGCTGATGGAGAACCTGATCAAGAACCGCCGCACCGAGGCGATCGGCATCGCCACCAGCGGCCCGCAGTCGCAGGCCGGCGTGCCGGAGCTGGGCTTCCAGTTCACCCTCAGCAAGACCCGCGACAGCGTCGGCTACGCGGCGTCCACGGCGCCGGCGGAGGCGCCCAGCTACTCCATCTTCAACATGCGCCTCGACATCCGCCAGCTCGACATCGGCCAGCCCGCGGCGCCGAAATAGGCCTGCGGGCAATTATCACGAAAAAGTTAAGAGCTTGATGTAAGCATCGCTGCTATTATTTATCTCATCCGATTAAAGCGGATCCGATAAATAATCTGGAGTGATGATGATAAACCAAGCAAACGCGCCGACCGGCGCATCCCAGGCGCTGCCGCAGCGCCTGCTGCCACCGGCCCTGCAGCTGCTGCTGGCGCGCGTCGGCATCGCCGCCGTGTTCTTCCTGTCGGGCCGCACCAAGGTGCAGGGCTGGTTGACGATCAAGCCGTTCACCTACGAACTGTTCCGCACGGAGTACAACTTGCCGCTGGTGTCGGCCGAGCTGGCCGCGCCGCTGGCCGCCTACGCCGAACACCTGCTGCCGCTGCTGCTGGTCGTGGGCCTGTTCACCCGCTTCTCCGCGCTTGGCCTGCTGGCGATGACGGCGGTGATCGAGATCTTCGTCTACCCCAACGCCTGGCCGACCCACCTGCTGTGGACCGCCGTGCTGCTGCCGCTGATCGCCCAGGGCGGCGGCAAGTGGTCGCTCGACCGTGTTTTTTTTAAATAAGTAAATCGTATCCGCTGTTATCGGATGCGCCTAGCGTAGTACCCACCCACTGAAAGGACTCACCATGACCATCACCCGTTCCGCACTGGCCGCCTCGCTGGCCTTTTCCCTGGCAGCGCTGACCGCCGGCGCCCACGCCGCCGACGCGCCGAAACCGACCGAGAAATGCTACGGTGTCTCGCTGGCCGGCCAGAACGACTGCGCCGCCGGCGCCGGCACCAGCTGCGCCGGCACCTCCGTCGCCGACTACCAGGGCGACGCCTGGACCCTGGTCGACAAGGGCACCTGCACCAAGATCAAGACGCCGAAGGGCTACGGCTCGCTGACCGCGAAGGCGGCGAAATGAAGGCGCTGAAGACGATCGCGCTGGCCACCGCGCTGCTGGCGGCATCGGTCGGCGGCTCGGCCGCATTGGCCGCGGCGCCGGCGCCGGCGGATCTGGCGAAGGCCGCCGGCCCGGCCGGCGCCAGGAACGTCGTGCTGGTGCCCGGCTCCTTCGTCGACGGCTCCGGCTGGCGCGTGGTGTTCGACATCCTGTACCACGCCGGCTACCACGTCACCATCGCCTCGCAGCCGCACACCTCGTTCGACGACGACGTCGCCGCCACCCGCGAAATCCTCGACCAGCAGGTCGGCCCGGTGGTGCTGGTCGGCCACAGCTCCGGCGGCGCGATCATCTCGGCGGCCGGCGCGCGCGACAAGGTCAAGGCGCTGGTCTACGTGTCGGCGCTGCTGCCCGACGTCGGCGAGAGCCTGGCGCAGGTGATCGGCTCGATGCCGTCGCCGAGCGACTCGGTGGTCGCCACCCAGGACGGCCACCTGTTCTTCAACCGCGACAAGTTCCACGACGACTTCGCGGCGGACCTGGCGGAGAACCGCACCAACTTCATGGCGGCCGCACAAGTGCCGGCCACCGTCGCGGCCTTCCACACGCAAGTGTGGTCGGCGGCATGGAGAACCAAGCCGAGTTACGCGATCGTGTCCACCCAGGACCGCGCGCTGAATCCGGACCTGCAGCGCTGGATGTACAAGCGCGCCGGCGCCAAGGTGACCGAGATCAAGGCCAGTCACATGGTCTACATCTCGCAGCCGGAACAAGTCGCCAAAGTCATCATCGAAGCCGCGCAAAACGCGCAATAACCTTTATCTGAACAGGAGCATCACATGAAACCATCCGTCACCACCCGCGTCAGCCTCGCCGCCGCTTCCGCCATCATGGCGCTCGCCTCGCTGGCAGCCAGCACCCAGGCCAGCGCCGCCGAAGGCGCGGCCGCAGCCAAGGAACCAGTGGGCCGCTGCTACGGCATCAACACCTGCAAGGGCACCAGCCTGTGCGCCACCGCCAAGAACGACTGCAAGGGACTGAACTCCTGCAAGGGCGAGGGCGTGCTGGTACGCACCAAGACCGCCTGCCTGGCCGAAGGCGGCACGCTGACCGAACCTAAATAAGCGGCGAACGCCATGAGCACGAACAGCACTCATTTCTCCGGCTACGGTTTGGGACTGCGCAAGGAGCACTACCGCGATTTCCTGGAAAAGCAGGTGGCGGTGGACTTCGTCGAAGTCATCTCCGAGAACTTCATGATCGCAGGCGGCCAGCCGCGCCATATCCTGCGGCAGATCCGCGAACGGCATCCGGTCGCGCTGCACGGCGTATCGATGTCGATCGGCTCCGCCGACGGCCTGCGCGACGACTACCTGCGACGCCTGAAGGCGCTGGCCGACGAAATCGAGCCGCTGTTCGTCTCTGACCATTTGAGCTGGTCGCGCTACGCCGCGTTCAACTCGCACGATCTGCTGCCGGTGCCCTACACCGTCGAGGCGCTGGACATCGTCTGCGCCAATATCGACCAGGCGCAGGATGTGCTGGGCCGCGCCATGCTGTTCGAGAACCCGTCCAGCTACCTGGCCTTCGACGGCGCCGAGATGAGCGAATGGGAATTCCTGGCCGCAATGGCGCAGCGCACCGGCTGCGGCCTGCTGCTGGACGTGAACAACATCTACGTCAGCGCCACCAATCACGGTTTCGATCCGCAGCAGTTCATCGCCGGCATCCCGTTCCAGCACGTGCGGCAGATCCACCTGGCCGGCCATAGCCAGGGCGCCGAGCTGCTGATCGACACGCACGACACGCCGGTCAGTGAAGCGGTGTGGAAGCTGTACTCGCAGGTGATGGGCCTCGCCGGCCCGGTCGCCACCATGATCGAGCGTGACGACGACATCCCGCCGCTGGCGGACCTGATGCTGGAACTGTCGGTGGCGCGATCGCTGGGCGCGCTGCGCGCCAGCTACCGGCAGATGGAGGCCGCATGATGCTGGCCGACCTGCAACGCGATTTCCAGACCTGGCTGGTGAAGGCGGAAAGCAGTGCCTCGCTGGGCGACGGCGCGCGCGCCATGGCCGGGTTGGCGGTCTACCAGAACAACTACCGCGCGCAGCTGGTCGGCTGCCTGGAGCAGAGCTACCCGCAGCTGCGCGCGTGGATCGGCGACGAGGCGTTCCGCACCGCCGCCATCACCCACATCGATCGTCATCCGCCGCATGCGTGGACGCTGGACGCCTACGCCGAAGGCTTCGACTGCACGCTGCTCGCGCTGTTTCCGGACAACCCGGACGTGCACGAACTGGCGTGGGTGGAGCACGCGCTGGGCGCCGCCTTCGTCGCCCAGGATGCGCAGGCCGTACCGTTCGACGCGCTGGCGCAGATCGACTGGGATACGGCGCTGCTGAGCATCACGCCGTCGTTCCGCAGCATCGTGGCCACCACCAACGCCGAGCAAGTCTGGTCGGCGCTGTGGGAAGGGCAGGCGCCGCCCGACAGCGCGATGCTGGAGCGGCCGGCCGGTCTGCTGGTCTGGCGGCGCGGCTATACGTCATGCCTCAAGCAGGTGGACGCCGTCGAGCGCGAGGCCTTGCTGCAACTGCACGCCAGCGGCAGCTTCGCCGGCCTGTGCGACTGGCTGGTGGAGCGTTTCGGCGAGGCCGAGGGTGTCGCCAAGGCCGGCGAACTGCTGGCCAACTGGCTTGCCAGCGAACTGATTACCGGTATCGACGCGGTCTGACCGCATCCACTTTTTCAAGGAGCTTCATCATGTCTGAATCCATACTGAATCGCCGTCGTTTCCTGATGACGGCCGCCGCCGGACTGTCGCTCGGCGGCCTCGCCAACGGCAAAGACCTGCCGCCGCCCGTCAAGACCCAGACCGGGCCACTGCCGGTGATGGCGGTGCGCCAGGTGCAAACCGACTCGCTTGATATCGGCTACCACGAGACCGGCCCCGCCGACGGCCGCCCGGTGATCCTGCTACATGGCTTCCCCTACGACATCCACAGCTACGTGGAAGTCGCGCCGATGCTGGCGGCGCAAGGCTACCGCGTGATCGTGCCGCACCTGCGCGGCCACGGCACCACGCGCTTCCTCGACGCCGCCACGCCGCGTTCAGGCCAGCAGGCCGCCATCGGCCAGGACCTGCTGGACCTGATGGACGCGCTGCACATTCCGGAAGCGGTATTGGCCGGCTACGACTGGGGCGGCCGCGCCGCCTGCGTGGTGGCCGCGCTGCGGCCGTCGCGGGTGGTCGGGCTGGTGTCGGTCAACAGTTACCTGATCCAGGACATCGCCAAGGCCGCCAACCCGGCGCCGGCGAAAGTGGAGGCGGGCTTCTGGTACCAGTTCTACTTCCTCACCGAGCGTGGCCGCGCCGGCCTGACCGCCAACCGCGATGACATCGCCCGCATCATGTGGGAAGGGAATTCGCCGACCTGGCGCTTCGACGGCCCGACCTTCACGCGCGCCGCCAGGGCCTTCGACAATCCGGACTACGTCGACGTGGTGCTGCACTCGTACCGCCACCGCCTCGGCCACGCGCCGGGCTTCCCCGACTACGACAAGCAGGAAGCCATCCTCGCCACCGGCCCGGTGATCAAGGTGCCGTCGATCACGATGGACGGCATCGACGACGGCGTGATCCGCGCCACCGACGGCAGCGCGTCCGCGGCCAAGTTCAGCGGACCGCGCAGCCATCGCCAGATTCCCGGCGTCGGCCACAACCTGCCGCAGGAAGCGCCGCAGGCCTTCGCCGACGCGGTGGCCGAACTGGCGCGCAACGGCAAGTGGCGCAGCTGAGGCCTGTCAGAGAGATGTAATGTTGGCGTCATGCTTCGGTCATCGGCTGATTCCTATACTGGCTTTCATCGACATCCGATGCAACCAACCACAAAGGAAAAACATCATGCTGAACCTGAAAAAAGCCGCCATCGTCCTCGCCTTCAGCGGCCTGTCCGCCGCCGCCCTTGCCGCTCCGCCGAGCGGCACGGCGGCCGATTACGGCGTGCAGGTTCCGGCCGCCGCCGCGATGCGCACCATCGCCATCGATGCCGGCACCAGCGCCGTCAACGTCACCAACGGCGAAACGGTGCAGTTCAGCGTCGACGGCCAGAGCTTCACCTGGCACTTCGACACCTATCGCGACGCCACGTCGTTCGACCTGGGCGCAATCCTGCCGGCCAATATCAAGGCCGGCATGGTGCGCGTGTATGTGGCGTCAAATCCCCTGTATCGCGGATAACGATAGGAATACAATAGCGGGCATCGTTTCAACCTGACCAGGAAAACCATGTCCCTCTTCACCTCCTTGCGCGGCCTGGCCTGCGCGCTGGCGCTGGTGGTCTGCGCGCCCGCGCTGGCCGCCCAGCCGGCCACCGTCCGCGTCGACTATCTCCACAGCGGCAACGCGCTTGATGAACACTATGCGATGGAACGCGTGGTGATCGAGCCGCTGCCGTGGCCGGGCGATATGCGCGCCACCATCGACAACACCAATCGCGGCAACAACATGGTCGAAGTGGTGGACGCCAAGTCCGGCGCGCTGCTGTACTCGCGCGGCTTCTCGACCGTGTTCGCCGAATGGCGCAGCACCGAGGAGGCGGCCAAGATCAATCGCGGTTTCCAGGAATCGGTGCGCTTCCCCAAGCCTGACAAGCCGGTACGCGTGCGCATCCTCAAGCGCGACGAGCGCGGCGCCTTCTCGGTGGTGTGGACCGCCGATGTCGACACCGACGCGATGGACGTGGTGCGCAAGCAGCCGCCGTTGCCTGCGTCGGTCAAACCGATCGCCATCCGCGATAACGGCCCGTCGCCCGACAAGGTCGACCTGCTGATTGTCGGCGACGGCTACACCAAGGCCGATATGAAGAAGTTCGAGGCCGCGGCGCGGCGCCTGGCCGATCACCTGTTCGCGGTATCGCCGTTCAAGGAGCGCGCCAAAGACTTCAACGTCTGGGCGCTGGCGCTGCCGACCGCAGAATCGGGCGTGTCGCGGCCGTCGACCGGCGTGCACCATGCCTCGCCGCTGGGCACGCGCTACGACATCTTCGGCAGCGAGCGTTATGTGCTGACCACCGATAACCGCGCCTTGCGCGAGCTGGCGCAGTACGCGCCGTATGAATTCATCGAGATACTGGTCAACAACGAGACCTACGGCGGCGGCGGCATCTTCGGCCAGTTCAGCACCGCCGCGGCGGACAACGACTGGGCCAACTACCTGTTCGTGCACGAATTCGGCCACCACTTCGCCGGCCTGGCCGACGAGTACTACACTTCTCCGGTGGCCTACGCGACCGGCGGCGCGCGCCAGGAACCGTGGGAGCCGAATGCGACCGCGCTGCGCGACCCGGCCAACGTCAAGTGGAAGAAGTTCGTCAAGGACGGCACGCCGCTGCCGACGCCATGGCCGAAGGACGCCTACGAGACCGCGTCGCGCGCCTATCAGAAAGAACGCGCCGCGCTGCGCGCCGCCAACAAGCCGGAGTCGGAGATGAGCGCCTTGTTCCGCAAGGACTTGAAGCACACCGAGGAGCTGTTCTCGCCCGACCCGCACCGCCACACCGTCGGCGCGTTTGAAGGCGCCAACTACGAGGCGACCGGCTACTACCGCCCGGAGATGCAGTGCATCATGTTCGACCGCAGCGACAAGTTCTGCTCCGTCTGCGCCGACGCGATCAGCACCATCATCGACCTGTACTCGCGGCCGGCCGGCAAATAGCCGTAGGTGCGGTGCGATACACAATTCCGGGTTAGGTACGGTAGCGTACAGAGTGTGGAGGGCAACGGGCTTATTCTGTATCCCATGCACTCCAACAACACCGAAAGGAAATAACATGAATAAGATTATTGCTACCCTGATCGCCGGTCTGTTCGCCACCGCAGCTTTTGCTCAAACTCCAGCAGTGGACAAAGCGCAAGTCGAAGCCAACAAGGATGTCGCCAAGGCTGAACAAAAAGAAATGAAGGTTGATGCCAAGGCTGACAAGAAAGCCAACAAGGCTATCTCGAAAGCCGACAAGGCTCACGACGAAGCCAACGCTAAAGTCGCTGTGGAACAAGCCAAAGCCAACGAAAAAGTAGCCAAGGCCGATCCGGAAGACAAAGCCAAAGCCGCCGCCAAGGGCGAAAAGAACGTAGCTAAAGCCGAAGAAAAAGCGGAAAAGAAAACCGTGAAAGCCGACGCCAAAGCCATCAAGGAAACCGTTGACGCTACCGCCGACAAAGCGCTGGCCGCCAACAAGACCGACGCAGTCAAAGCCAAATCGGCTGCCGACGTTAAAGAAGCCGCCGCCAAGCACTAAGCTTAGCGCAGCATGGAAAAAGCCCGCTGGCGTCAAGCCAGCGGGCTTTTTTTCGACCCGCAATTCGATGCCGGGTCAGACCCGCAGGGTCTGACCCCTGTGGCCGGATTCCAGGTCGCGGATCGTTACGGCGCAGGCGCAGCATGATTGAGCGGCGCCGCCGTTCCATACGCCGGGTCAGACCCCGCATGGGGTCTGACCCGCTTTAAGCGCCGTGCGGGTTAAACGATCGGCGTCAGCGCGTCCGGCTTGATCTTGGTCGCCAGCGCCTTGCCCTTGCGGGCGCGCTTGCCGAAGTGGACCGCCAGCGCCGATGCCGACAGGCGCTCTTCCTGCGCCTTGCCGCCGCGGCCGATGCCCGACACGATCACGCCTTTCTGGCTGATCGGCTTGGCGGCGACCAAAGTCTCCTTGTCGTCGAGCTCCATCAGGATCACGCCGCGGCCGCCGTTGGTCAGCACCTTCATCTCGTCCAAGCCGAACACCAGCACCCGCGCGTTGGCCGACAACACCGCCACCGCGCTCGCGCTTTCATTGACCACCGCCGGCGGCAGCGGCACGTCGCCGTCCTCCAGCGTGATGAAGGCCTTGCCGCCCTTGATGCGGCTGACCATGTCGCCGGCCTTGGCGATGAAGCCGAAGCCCGCGCTGGTGGTCAGCATCAGCTGCGTCGCGCCGCTGCCGGCGAAGTAGTGCTGGATGCGCGCGCCCGGCGCCAGGTCGATCAGCGTGGTGACCGGCACGCCGTCGCCGCGCGCGTTCGGCAGCGCCGCCACCGGCACCGAATACACCTTGCCGTTGCTGCCGAAGGCCAGCAGGTTGTCGACCGTGCGGCACTCGAAGGCGCCGTAGATCGCGTCGCCGGCCTTGAAGGTGAATTGCGCGGCGTCGTGGCCGATGCCGGTGCGCGCGCGGATCCAGCCTTTTTCCGAGATGATGACGGTCACCGGTTCGTCGACCACCTTCTGCTCGACCACCGCCTTCTGCGCTTCCTCGATCACGGTGCGGCGCGCGTCGCCGTAGGTCTTGGCGTCGTTGTCGATTTCCTTGATGATGGTGCGCTTCATCGACGATGGATTGTCGAGCAGGTCCTGCAGCGCAGCCTTTTCCTTGCGCAGTTCCGCCAGCTCCTGCTGGATCTTGATCGCTTCCAGCCGCGCCAGTTGGCGCAGGCGGATTTCCAGGATGTCCTCGGCCTGGATCTCCGACAGGCGGAAGCGCTCCATCAGCGCCGCCTTCGGCTCGTCCGAATTGCGGATGATGTGGATCACTTCATCGATGTTGAGCAGGATGGTCTCGCGGCCTTCCAGGATATGGATGCGCGCGTCGACCTTGCCCAGCTTGAACTGCGTGCGGCGGGTGACGGTGGCGAAGCGGAATTCGATCCACTCCTGCAGGATCTCGGTCAGGCCCTTCTGGCGCGGACGGCCATCGCCGCCGATCATCACCAGGTTGATCGAGGCCGACGATTCGAGCGAGGTATGCGCCAGCAGCAGCAGCATGAATTCGGTCTGGTCCTGGTTCTTCGACTTCGGCTCGAACACCAGGCGCACCGGCGCGGCGCGCCCCGATTCATCGCGGATCGTGTCGAGCGAATTGAGGATCAGCGATTTGAGCGCCAGCTGTTCCGGCGACAGCGCCTTTTTGCCCATCTTGATCTTCGGATTGGTCAGCTCCTCGATCTCTTCGAGCACCTTCTGCGACGAGGTGCCTGGCGGCAGTTCGTTGACCACCGCCTGCCACTGGCCGCGCGCCAGCTCTTCGATCTTCCAGCGCGCGCGCACCTTCATGCTGCCGCGCCCGGAGGCGTACATGTCGCTGATCTGCGAAGCCGGGGTGATGATCTGGCCGCCGCCCGGGAAGTCCGGGCCGGGGATCAGCGCCATCAACTCGCTGTGCGAGATCTTCGGATTGCGGATCATGGCGACGGCGGCCGACGCCACCTCGCCCAGGTTGTGCGACGGGATTTCCGTCGCCAGGCCGACCGCGATACCGGATGCGCCGTTGAGCAGCACCATCGGCAGGCGCGCCGGCAGCAGGCACGGTTCTTCGGTCGAGCCGTCGTAGTTGGCCTGGAAGTCGACGGTGCCGAGGTTGATCTCGTCCATCAGCACCTTGGCGATCGGAGTCAGGCGCGCCTCGGTGTAGCGCATCGCCGCGGCGCCGTCGCCGTCGCGCGAGCCGAAGTTACCCTGGCCGTCGACCAGCGGATAGCGCAGCGAGAAGTCCTGCGCCATGCGCACCATGGCGTCGTACACCGACTGGTCGCCGTGCGGGTGCAGTTTACCCAGCACGTCGCCGACCACGGTGGCCGACTTGCGCGGCTTGGCGGTGGCGTTCAGGCCCATTTCGTTCATCGCGTACAGGATGCGGCGCTGCACCGGCTTCTGGCCGTCGCACACGTCCGGCAGCGCGCGGCCCTTGACCACCGAGATCGCGTAGTCGAGGTAGGCGCGTTCGGCGAAGGTGGACAGGGTCAGCGTGTCGCCGCCATCGCCATCGCCGCCGTCGCCCAGCGGGCCGCCGGGGATGCCGTCGTCGCCGCCGCCGTTGCCGCCCGTGCCGTCGCCGCCGGTCGCGATTGCGCTTGCGCCGCCAACATCGGCGGCTTGCGGGGCCGCCGCTGCGGTGGCGACGGGAGCTGGGACCTGCTTGCCGGCCGCCGGTTCCGGCGCCGGTTCGTCAAAGAGATTTGCTTGTTGAGTCATAGTCGGTCAAATATTAGATGTCTGCTTCGGCTTCGTTGCCGTGTTCTTCGATCCATGCGCGGCGGGCGGCGGCTTCGCCTTTACCCATCAGCATATTGAAGCGCGCGGCCGATTCGCCGTGGCCGAAGCCGCCCAGCGACACCGGCAGCAGGCGGCGCGTGTCCGGGTTCATCGTGGTTTCCCACAGCTGCTCGGCGTTCATCTCGCCCAGGCCCTTGAAGCGCGAGATCGACCAGGCGCCTTCCTTCAGGCCGTCCTTGCGCAGCTTGTCCTCGATCGCCACTAGTTCGCCGGCGTCGAGCGCGTACAGCTTCTGGATCGGCTTCTTACCGCGCGCCGGCGCGTCGACGCGGTACAGCGGCGGGCGGGCGATGCAGATGTTGCCGTTGGCGATCAGGCCGGGGAAGTGCTTGAAGAAGAGCGTCAGCAGCAGCACCTGGATGTGCGAACCGTCGACGTCCGCATCGGAGAGGATGCAGATCTTCCCGTAGCGCAGGCCGGACAGGTCGGGCATGGTGTCGACCGTGTGCGGATCGACGCCGATGGCCACCGAGATGTCGTGGATCTCGTTGTTGGCGAACAGCCGGTCCTTGTCGGTCTCCCAGGAGTTGAGCACCTTGCCGCGCAGCGGCAGGATGGCCTGGAATTCCTTGTCGCGGCCCATCTTGGCCGAACCGCCCGCCGAGTCGCCCTCGACCAGGAACAATTCGGTGCGGGTCACGTCGGTCGATTCGCAGTCGGTCAGCTTGCCCGGCAAGACGGCGACGCCGGACGACTTCTTCTTCTCGACCTTCTGCAGCGAGCGCAGACGCGATTGCGCCTGCTTGATCACCAGTTCGGCCAGCTTCTTGCCGTAGTCGACGTGGTGGTTGAGCCACAGCTCCAGCGCCGGCTTGGAATAGGTCGACACCAGCCGCACCGCGTCGCGCGAGTTCAGGCGCTCCTTGATCTGGCCCTGGAACTGCGGGTCCAGCACTTTTGCGGATAACACGAACGAGACGCGCGCGAACACGTCTTCCGGCAGCAGCTTGACGCCCTTCGGCAGCAGCGAGTGCATCTCGACGAAGTTCTTCACCGCGCCGAACAAGCCGTCGCGCAGGCCCGATTCGTGGGTGCCGCCGTTCGGCGTCGGAATCAGGTTGACGTAGGATTCGCGCACCACCGCGCCGGTCTCGGTCCACGCCACCACCCAGGCCGCGCCTTCGCCCTCGGCGAAGCCTTCGGCGTCCGGGCCGGCGAACTGCGCGCCTTCGAACAGCGGGATCAGCGTCTCGCCGTCGGTGGCCTGGGCCAGCGCCTCGGTCAGGTAGCCGCGCAGGCCGTCGTTGTACTGCCAGGTCTGCGACTCGCCGGTCTTGGCGTTGGCCAGCGTGACCGTCACGCCGGGCAGCAGCACCGCCTTGGAGCGCAGCAGGCGCTGCAGCTCGGTCTGCGAGATCGCCGACGAATCGAAATACTTCGCGTCCGGCCAGGCGGTGACGCGGGTGCCGGACTTCTTGCCGTCGCGCGGCGCCACCACGGAGGACAGCGGCTCGACCACGTCGCCGTGCTCGAAGGCCAGCTTGTGCATGCCGGTGCCGTCGGGCTCCTTGCGCCAGACGGTGATCTCCAGGCGCTTCGACAGCGCGTTGGTGACCGAGACGCCGACGCCGTGCAGGCCGCCGGAGAAGGCGTATGCGCCGCCCGAGCCCTTGTCGAATTTACCGCCGGCGTGCAGCCGGGTGAAGACGATTTCCACCGTCGGCACGCCTTCTTCCGGATGCAGGCCGACCGGGATGCCGCGGCCGTCGTCTTCGACGGTGATGCTGCCGTCGGCGTTCTGGGTGACGACGATGTTCTTGCAATGGCCGCCCAGCGCCTCGTCGGAGGCATTGTCGATCACCTCCTGGATGATGTGCAGCGGGTTCTCGGTGCGGGTGTACATGCCCGGGCGTTGCTTGACGGGTTCCAGGCCCTTGAGGACGCGGATGGATGATTCGCTGTAGTCGGAAACTGGTTTTTTAGTGGCCATACGTGATCAAGCTTGTAATTTCGATACTGGGTTTATGTACAGTTTTATGCGGACGTTTGCGTATTCTATCCTCAACCGGGCGGAATCGCGGCAAAAAAACCGCGCGGCCCAATTTATACACGATGTTTACGGGGCCGGGCCGGCTTTTTAGACCGTTTTTACGCGCGCGTCGATAAGCTGTTTGATATCGCAACGCTCAAGACGGAGGTCCACGATGCACGCATTTTTCCACACCAAGGCCGCACAACGCCGCTCTTTCTGGGCCGCCGAGGCGCGAGAGCGCCCGCAGCGCCCGTGCATGATGCAGCTGACCGTGGACAGCGGATCGGTCACCGCGCTGCGCGCCCTGGTGATGCGCACCTGCGGCGACGCCATGGATTTCATGCGCATCGAAGCCTGCGACCACGGCGCCCGCGTCAAGGTCTGGCTGTGCCTCTCGCGCGCCATGGCCGGGCAGGTGATGGTGGCGGTGATGCGCGCCTTGCCGGGCGCGGAGTTCGGCCGCATGACGGGACTCGATGCGCAGGGGGCGGCATGATCGTCGCCATCGCCAACCAGGATGGCGGCGCCGGCAAGACCATCATCGCCAACAACCTGGCGCTGCTGCGCACCCGCAGCGGGCGCAAGGTGATGCTGGTCGATACCGATCCGCGCGGCGCCTCCTGCGCCTGGTGCGGCGAACTGGCCGCCGCCGGCGTGCAGCCGCGCGTGGCGGCGCGCGCCATCACCGGCCGCACGCTGGTCCACGACCTGGAGCTGCTGCGCACCCGCTACAACGATATCGTCATCGACACCGAGGGCCGCGACACCGCCGAGAGCCGCGCCGCGCTGATCGCCGCGCGGCTGGTGGTGGTGCCGGTCACACCGGAACAGGCCGACCTGTCGAGCCAATACAAACTGATCGCCCGCCTCAATTGCGCGCGCATGTTCAATCCCGGCCTGCGCGTGCTGTTCGTGCTGGTCGCAGAAGATCCCTGCGAAGCGGAGCGCGCCGCCGTGCGCGCCTATGCGGCGCGGGTGATGTCGGCGACGCTGGCCAGCACCATCCTGCATTGCCAGGGCCAGGCTCCGGCCGATATGGATGCCCTGTACCGCGAAGTATTTTTCACCCACCACTAAGTAGAAAGACCGTACCATGAAGAAGATGATTCTCGCCGCAGCTGTTATCGCTGCTTTCACCGGCAGCCGCGCTTACGCCGAGGATGCGGCACCTGTCGCCAAACCGGATAATGAAACCAGTTTCAACGCCGCCGTCGTCAGCGACTACCGCTATCGCGGCATCTCGCAGACGCGCCTCAAGCCGGCGGTGCAGGGCGGTTTCGATTACGTGAACAATCCGACCGGCCTGTACGCGGGCGTGTGGCTGTCGTCCATCAAGTGGACCAAGGACGCGGGCGGCGACGGCGATGTCGAGATGGACATCTACGCCGGCAAGCGTGGCCAGATCACGGAGGCGGTGGCCTATGATGTAGGGGTTCTGACCTATGTGTATCCATCCAATGGCCTGAAGGATGTCAGCGGTTTCGTCAACGCCGATACCACCGAGATCTATGGCCAGCTGGCTTATGGTCCGGCATACATCAAGTATTCGCACTCAGTGACCAATCTGTTCGGCTTCGTCGACAGCAAGAACAGCGGCTACGTCGACATCGGCGCCAACATCGACGCCGGTGAAGGTTTCACCGTCAACCTGCACGCCGGCCACCAGGAAGTGAAGCACAACGACGCCGCCAGCTACACCGACTGGAAGGTCGGCGTGACGCGCGACTTCGGCGTGGTCACCGGCGCGCTGGCCGTCATCGGCACCAACGCCAGCAAGACCGCCTACGCCTCGCCGGCCAACGGCAAATTCCTCGGCAAGACCGCGCTGCAGCTGACCGTCAGCAAAGTCTTCTAAAAGCTGTCTACAGGGAGTCGCGGCAGCTCGCCGCGCGCTCCCCCGCCACCAGTACACCGGGTGGTGTTTTTTCAAACTCCCAGTCTATAAAGTCTAAAACGGTCTATATCGGTCTATATGACTCTAGATCGGTCTATTACCGTTGCATGCGGGAAGCGGAAAAGTCTATTTCAGTCTATATTTTTCGGCGCTGCCCCCATTAATAGACCTATCTAGACTCATGTAGACCGTTATAGACCGTTTTAGAGCTTTTAGACCGCCTGTCGCGGAAAGAGGGCACCCATATATACCTCCTCCATCCGGTTGCGGAAGATTTCGCGGTAGAGGTGGCGCACTTCGGGGGCGCAGAGTTTGCGGTCGGATTTGTAGACGTCCAGTTCCAGCTCGCTGTGGTGCGAGTGGTAGGAGTCGCCGCCGTCTTCGAGCACCAGCGTGTCGGCCAGGCGGGCGTGCCGCAGCTGGGCGACGAAGACCAGCACACATCCGGTCTGGTGCGCCGACAGCGGCCGGCGGCCGTGCGCCACCGTCACCAGCACCTGCGCGCCGGGATTGGCCTGCTGCGCCGCTCGAAGCCGATCCAGCAGCACCTGCTGGCTGCTGTGCTCCAGCTCCTCCGGCCGCAACAGCACCACGATCACAGAAGCCCGCGCCAGCGCGCGGTCTTCGCCGCGCTGCGAAACGTCGATCAGCAAATCGTCGAACAACTGCGGATCATAAGGGCCGGGATTCGGCGACACCAGCAGCACGCGTTTGCCGGCGGCCACCCGCAGCATCGCCAGATCCTCGGCCAGATCAGAGACGGCGCCATCGCCGTCGGTACCAGTCAATGCGACGATCATATGGCCTCCAGGGTTTCGAGCGCCGCCGCCAGGCGCGATCTGCATTCGCCGGTGGCGGGCGTCATCGGCAGGCGCAGCTCGTCGCGCATCAGGCCCTGCATCGACAGCGCGGCCTTCAACGGCGCCGGATTCGGCTCCGAGAACAGCAGCCGTATCATCGGCAGCATCAGCGCGAACAGGTCGCGCGCCTCGTCCAGCCGCTGCGCGCGCACCAGCTCATACAGCCGCACATACAGGTCCGGCCTGATATGCGCCGACGCTGAAATCGCCCCATGCCCGCCATTGCACAGCGCCGAGAACAGCAGCGCGTCGTCGCCGCACAGCATGGCCAGCGGCGTGTGTTCGACCAGGTCCGCCATCTGCCGCAAGCTGCCGCCGGCCTCCTTGATGGCGGCGAACTGCGGCCGCTGCGCCAATCGGCGCGCGGTCGCCAGCTCCAGGTTGACGCCTGTGCGTGCCGGCACGTTGTACAGCACGATGGGCCGCTCGGTCGATTCGGCGATGGTCTCGAAGTGCCGCACCAGTCCCTCCTGCGACGGCCGCACGTAGGCCGGCGTGGACACCAGATACCCGGCGAGGTCCATGTCGTCGAACTGCAGCACGCGGCTGGCGGCGGCGAAGGTGTCGCTGCCGCCTATGCCCATCAGCACCGGGCAGCGCCTGTGCGCCGTCTCCAGCACGGCGGCCAGCGCCGCGCTTTGCTCGGCCAGGTCCAGCTGCGGCGCCTCGCCGGTGGTGCCGCACACCACCAGGCCGTGCACGCCGCGCGCGATCAGGCCGTCGGCCAGCGCCTGTAAACGTGATAAATCGATTTCGCCATGATGCATCGGCGTGACCAGCGGCACCCAGATGCCGCGCAGGGGAGTAAACATGATTTCCATCGGTAGTGACAATGGAAAAATCGTATTCCCCGGCGCGTAAAAATGTTCTAAAGAGTCGTGCCCGCCCCGTAAACAAAGCGTAAATGCCGCCCATTTTTACGCTTTGTTTACACCCCGTCTCCAAGTCTTTACAAAATCTTTAGACCCTTCCCGCTAACCTTCTCGCTATCAAAACAAGACCTGTGAGGGGTGTAATGGACATCGTATTTATTGGGGTAATGGTGGCTTTCCTTGCCGTGACCGTGGCGTTCGCCGCCGGCTGCGACAAGCTGGGAGGCCAGCCATGAACATCTTCTACCTGATCGGCGCAATCGCCTCCGGCGGCCTGCTGGTGTACCTGATCGTCGCCCTGTTGAAAGCGGAGGAACTGTAATGACCGCACAATCTATCATCATGCTGGTGGTCTTCCTGGCGGCGCTGCTGGCGCTGGCCTGGCCGCTGGGCATCCTGCTGACCCGCATCGGCGACGGCGGCGCCATTCCCGGCATGGGCTGGATGGCCCGCGTCGAGAAACTGCTGTACCGCGCCGCCGGTATCGCCGGCAAAGACGGCGCACCGGAAGGCCAGGGCTGGAAAGCCTACGCCATCGCGCTGCTGCTGTTTAACGGCATCGGCGCACTTGCCGTCTACGCCCTGCAGCGCGTGCAGGCCTTCCTGCCGCTGAACCCACAAGGCCTGGCCAACGTCAGCCCCGATTCGTCGTTCAACACCGCCGTCAGTTTCGTCGCCAACACCAACTGGCAGGGCTACAGCGGCGAGCAGACCATGAGCTACCTGACGCAGATGCTGGTGCTGACGGGCCAGAACTTCTTCTCGGCCGCCACCGGCATCGCCGTCGCCTATGCGCTTATTCGCGGCTTCTCGTCGCGTTCCGCCAAATCGATCGGCAACTTCTGGGTCGACGTCACCCGTTCCACCTTGTACCTGCTGTTGCCGCTGTCGCTGCTGTTCGCGGTGTTCCTGATGGGGCAGGGCGTGATCCAGAACTTCTCGGCCTACAAGGAAGTGCAGCTGCTGGACGCCGTCAACTACACCGTGCCGAAAGTCGGCGCCGACGGCCAGCCGGTGCTGGACGCAAAGGGCGCGCCGGTCACCGACGCGATGACCGCCACCACGCAGACCATCGCCATGGGCCCGGTCGCTTCGCAGGAAGCGATCAAGATGCTGGGCACGAACGGTGGTGGCTTCTTCAACGCCAACTCGGCCCACCCTTACGAGAACCCGACGCCGCTGGCAAATTTCATGCAGATGCTGTCGATCTTCCTGATCCCGGCCGGCCTGTGCTTAGCCTTCGGCCGCATGGTCGGCGACAAGCGCCAGGGCTGGGCGGTGCTGGGCGCGATGACGGTGTTGTTCGTCGCCTGCACCGTGGTCGTGCTGGGCGCCGAGCAGGCCGCGCATCCCGCGCTGCAAGCGCTTAACGTCGATCAGACCATGAGCAGCCTGCAAGCGGGCGGCAATATGGAAGGCAAGGAGACCCGCTTCGGCATCAGCGCCTCGGCCTTGTTCGCCGCCGTCACCACGGCCGCATCGTGCGGCGCCGTCAACGCCATGCACGATTCGTTCACGCCGATCGGCGGCATGATCCCGATGCTGCTGATCCAGTTCGGCGAAGTGATCTTCGGCGGCGTCGGCTCGGGCCTGTACGGCATGCTGATCTTCGCCATCATGGCGGTGTTCATCGCCGGCCTGATGATCGGCCGCACGCCTGAATACCTGGGCAAGAAGATCCAGGCCTACGAAATGAAAATGACCTCGATCGCCATCCTGGTGACGCCGACGCTGGTCTTGGCCGGCACCGCCATCGCAGTGCTGTGCGACGCCGGCAAGGCCGGCATCGCCAACCCCGGCGCGCACGGCTTCTCGGAGATCCTGTACGCCTTCAGCTCGGCCGCCAACAACAACGGCAGCGCCTTCGCCGGGCTGTCCGCCAACACGCCGTTCTACAACAGCATGCTGGCCGTCGCCATGTGGTTCGGCCGCTTCGCCATGATCGTGCCGATCCTCGCCATCGCCGGTTCGCTGGCCGGCAAGAAGCGTCTGGAGGCCAACGCCGGCACCATGCCGACCCACGGCCCGATGTTCATCGGCCTGCTGTGCGGCGTGGTCGCCCTGGTCGGCGTGCTCAATTACGTTCCGGCGCTGGCGCTCGGCCCTGTGGTCGAACATCTGCAGCTGTTTGCAAAATAAGGAGTCACCATGTCGCAATCCGTTCAAAAAGAGATGACGATCTTTACCACCCCGCCCGCCAAGAAGCTCAGGATGTTCGATTCCGAGCTGCTGGTGCCGGCGATCGCCGACTCGTTCCGCAAGCTTAGCCCGCGCACGCAACTGCGCAGCCCCGTGATGTTCGTGGTCTACGTCGGCAGCATCATCACCACGCTGCTGTACATCCAGTCGCTGACCGGCAAGGGCGAGGCCAGCTCCGGCTTCATCCTCGCCACCACCGTGTGGCTGTGGTTCACGGTGCTGTTCGCGAACTTCGCCGAGGCGATGGCCGAGGGCCGCAGCAAGGCGCAGGCGGCGTCGCTGCGCAGCCTGAAACAGACCGTGGTCGCCAAGAAGCTGGCCACGCCGAAGCACGGCACCACCTGGCTGCCGCAGCCGGCGCTGGACCTGCGCAAGGGCCACTACATCCTGGTCGAAGCGGGCGACGTGATCCCGATCGACGGCGAAGTGATCGAAGGCGTGGCCTCGGTCGACGAAAGCGCCATCACCGGCGAATCGGCGCCGGTGATCCGCGAATCGGGCGGCGACTTCTCGTCCGTCACCGGCGGCACCCGCGTGCTGTCGGACTGGCTGGTGGTGAAGGTGACCGCCAATCCCGGCGAGACCTTCCTCGACCGCATGATCTCGATGGTCGAAGGCGCCAAGCGCCAGAAGACCCCGAACGAGATCGCGCTGACCATCCTGCTGGTGGCGCTGACCATCGTATTCCTGGTGGTGACCGTGACCCTGCTGCCGTTCTCGCTGTTCTCGGTGGCCGCCGCCGGCAGCGGCACGCCGATCACCATCACGGTGCTGATCGCGCTGCTGGTGTGCCTGATCCCGACCACCATCGGCGGCCTGCTGTCGGCCATCGGCGTGGCCGGCATGAGCCGCATGATGCAGGCCAACGTCATCGCCACCTCCGGCCGCGCGGTCGAAGCGGCGGGCGACGTCGACGTGCTGCTGCTGGATAAAACCGGCACCATCACACTGGGCAACCGCCAGGCGTCGGCCTTCTTCGCCGCGCCGGGCGTGACCGAACAGCAGCTGGCCGACGTGGCGCAACTGGCCTCGCTGGCCGACGAAACGCCGGAAGGCCGCAGCATCGTGGTGCTGGCCAAGCAGAAGTTCAACATCCGCGAACGCGAGATGGCGTCGCTGAACGCGGTGTTCGTGCCGTTCACCGCGCAGACCCGCATGAGCGGGCTGGATATCGGCGAACGCGCCGTGCGCAAGGGCGCCGCCGACACCGTGCGCCAGTACGTCGAGTCGCTGGGACAGCAGTATCCGGCCGAAGTGGCGCGCGCCGTGGACGACGTGTCGCGCCGCGGCAGCACGCCGCTGGTGGTGGTCGACGCCGGCCGCGTCATGGGCGTGGTCGAGCTGAAGGACATCGTCAAGGGCGGCATCAAGGAGCGCTTCGCGGAGCTGCGCCGCATGGGCATCAAGACGGTGATGATCACCGGCGACAACAAGCTGACCGCCGCCGCCATCGCCGCCGAAGCGGGCGTGGATGACTTCCTGGCCGAAGCGACGCCGGAAGACAAGCTCAAACTGATCCGCAGCTACCAGGCCGAAGGCCGTCTGGTGGCGATGACCGGCGACGGCACCAACGATGCGCCGGCGCTGGCCCAGGCCGACGTCGCGGTGGCGATGAACTCCGGCACGCAGGCCGCCAAGGAAGCCGGCAACATGGTCGACCTGGACTCCAATCCGACCAAGCTGCTGGAGATCGTCGAAATCGGCAAGCAGATGCTGATGACGCGCGGCTCGCTGACCACGTTCTCGATCTCGAACGACATCGCCAAGTACTTCGCCATCATCCCGGCGGCGTTCGTCGGCACCTATCCGCAGTTGAAGGCGCTGGACGTCATGCACCTGGCCAGCCCGTCGTCGGCGATCATGTCGGCGGTGATCTTCAACGCGCTGATCATCGTCGCGCTGATCCCGCTGGCGCTCAAGGGCGTGCAGTACCGCGCCATCGGCGCCGTCGCGCTGCTGCGCCGCAACCTGCTGCTGTACGGCGTGGGCGGCATCATCCTGCCGTTCATCGGCATCAAGGCGATCGACATGCTGCTGTCGGCGTTCAACCTGGTTTAAGGAGTTCATCATGACATCGCATCTTCGTCCCGCCATCGTCGTCTTCAGCGCATTGACGCTGGTCTGCGGCGTGATCTACCCGCTGGCCGTCACCGGCATCGGCGCCGCCGCCTTCCCGGCGCAGGCGGCCGGCAGCATCGTTGAAGTCAACGGCAAGGCGGTCGGCTCGACGCTGATCGGCCAGTCGTTCTCGTCGCCGCAGTACTTCTGGGGCCGTCCGTCGGCCACCGGCCCGATGCCCAACAACGCGGCCGGGTCCAGCGGCTCCAACCAGGGCCCGCTCAACCCGGCGCTGGTGGACGCGGTCAAGGGCCGCATCGACGCGCTCAAGGCCGCCGATCCGTCCAACACGTCGGCCATCCCGGTCGACCTGGTGACGGCATCGGCCAGCGGACTGGATCCGGAAATCAGCCTGGCGGCCGCGCGCTACCAGGCCGGCCGCGTCGCCGCCGCGCGCAAGGTCTCGACCGAGCAGGTGCTGGCGTTGATCGACAGCCACCGCATCGATCAGCACCTGGGCTTCCTCGGCGAGCCGCGCGTCAATGTGCTGGAACTGAATCTGGCGCTGGATCGCGCCAAGCCTTTCAGCAAAGGGTAAAATCGCCGCATGTCCATGTTCCCCAACGATAGCGTCCGACCCGATCCCGATGCGCTGCTGGCGCAGGTGCAGGCGCAGGAGCGCAAGGCCGCGCGCGGCAAGCTGCGCATCTACTTCGGCGCCTCGGCCGGCGTCGGCAAGACTTACGCCATGCTGGCCGCCGCGCGCAAGCTGCAGGCCGGCGGCCAGACGGTGCTGGTCGGCGTGGTCGAGACGCATGGCCGCAGCGAGACGGCGGCCATGCTGGAGGGACTGGACCGGCTGCCGCTGAAGGCGGTCGAGCATCGCGGCAAGCACATCGCCGAATTCGATCTCGACGGCGCGCTGGCGCGGCGGCCTCCCTTGATCCTGATGGACGAGCTGGCGCATTCCAACGCGCCCGGCTCGCGCCATCCGAAGCGCTGGCAGGATGTCGAGGAACTGCTCGACGCCGGCATCGACGTGCTCACCACCGTCAACGTGCAGCATCTGGAAAGCCTGAACGACGTGGTCGGCGGCATCACCGGCATCCGCGTCGCCGAGACGGTGCCGGACACGGTGTTCGACCAGGCCGACGAGGTGGTGCTGGTCGATATCCCGGCCGACGAGCTGCTGGCGCGGCTCAAGAGCGGCAAGGTGTACCAGGAACAGCAGGCCGAGCGCGCATCGAAGAACTTTTTCCGCAAGGGGAATCTGATCGCGCTGCGCGAGCTGGCGCTGCGCCGCACCGCCGACCGCGTCGAAGACGATGTGCGCGCCTACCGCGTCGAGCAGTCGATCGGCGACATCTGGAAGACCGGGGCCGCGCTGCTGGCCTGCGTCGGACCGCGTCCAGGCGGCGAGCACACGGTGCGCAGCACGGCGCGGCTGGCCGGGCAGCTGGGCACCGGCTGGCATGCGATCTACATCGAGACGCCGGCGCTGCAGCGGCTGCCGGCCGCGCAGCGCGAGCAGATACTCAAGACCTTGAAGCTGGCCGAGGAGCTGGGCGCCAGCACGGCGGTCATCTCCGGCCACGACATCGCGCTGGCCGCCGTCGACTACGCGCGCAGCCACAACCTGTCGAAGATCGTCATGGGGCGCGGCCATCCGACCTGGCCGTGGCGCAAGCCGCACATCAAGCGCTTGGCGGCGTACGCGCCCGACATCGACCTGATCGAAATCGGCGAGCCGCGCAACGAGGCGCCAGCCGCGGCGAAGACCGGGGCGGGCACGGAAGGCGGCTGGGGCGCGGACTCGGATGCCGGCGGCGCCGACGGCACGCCGGACGGCGAGCCGCACACCGCGCTGGTGCGCAAACGCGCGACCGGCTACATCGTCGCCGCCGTCGCCAGCCTGGCCACGGCGCTGGCGGCCACGCCGTTGCTGGCCTATCTCGACCTGGCCAACATCGCCATGCTGTTCCTGCTGGTGGTGGTGCTGGTCGGCGTGCGTTTCGGACGCGGGCCGTCGGTGGTGGCCACTTGCGTCAGCGTGGCCTGCTTCGACTTCTTCTTCGTCGCGCCGCGCTTCACCTTCGCCGTCACCGACTTCCAGTACCTGATCACGTTCGTGGTGATGCTGGCGGTGGGGCTGATCACCGGCCACCTGACGGCCGATCTGCGCTTCCAGGCGCGGGTCGCCTCGCACCGCGAAAAGCGTTCGCGCGCGCTGTACGAATTCGCCCGCGAACTTTCCGGCGCTTTGCAGACCGAGCAGATTTTCGACACCACGCAGGGCTTCATCCAGCGCGCCTTCCGCGCCCGCGCCACGCTGCTGGTGCCGGACGACGACGGCCGCCTGCTGCCGCCGGCCGGCGCCGACGCCAGCGCCGCGCCGCTCGATATCGGCATCGCCCAATGGGCTTTCGACCGCGCCGAAAGCGCGGGGCTGGGCACCGGCACGCTGCCGGCAAGCCGCATCTTCTACCTGCCGCTGGTGGCGCCGATGCGAACGCGCGGCGTGCTGGCGATCGAACCGGAACACCGTCGCTGGATCCTGATCCCGGAGCAGCGGCAGCAGCTCGACACCTTCGCCGCGCTGGCCGCGATCGCGCTGGAGCGCGTGCACTACATCGAAGTGGCGCAGAACGCACTGGTCAACATGGAATCGGAGCGGCTGCGCAACTCGCTGCTGGCGGCTCTGTCGCACGACCTGCGCACGCCGCTGACATCGCTGGTCGGCCTGTCCGAATCGCTGGCCGGATCGAAGCCCGCGCTGGCGCAGTCGCAGCTGGACGTCGCCGCCGCGCTGCACGACGAAGCGCTGCGCATGAGCGCATTGGTGTCGAACCTGCTCGACATGGCGCGCATCCAGAGCGGCGAAGTCAAATTCAACCTGCAATGGCAGCCGCTGGAGGAAGTGGTCGGCAGCGCCTTGCGCGCCAGCGGCTCGATGCTCAAGGGCCACGTGGTCAGCACGCGGCTGCCCTACGACCTGCCGTTGCTGCGCTACGACGCGGTGCTGATCGAGCGGGTGCTGAGCAACCTGCTGGAGAACGCCGCCAAATACACGCCTGCGGGCTCGCGCATCGAGATCAGCGCGGCGCTGCACGGGGTCTGGATCAACATCATGGTCTATGATGACGGCCCGGGTCTGCCGCACGGGCGCGAAGAAGCGATTTTTGAAAAATTCACCCGTGGCGAGCGCGAATCGGCCAAGCCGGGCGTGGGACTGGGGCTGGCGATCTGCCGCGCCATCGTCGAAGCGCACGGCGGCCGCATCGCGGCGGCGCCGTCGCCGCTGGGCGGCGCCGCCTTCGTCATCACGCTGCCGCTGGGCACACCACCTGCGATGCCAGAGGAAGAAGCACACCATGAATGACACCGCACCGACCGCGTTGCTGGTCGAAGACGAACCGCAGATCCGCCGATTTGTGCGCGCAGCCTTGGAAGAGGAGGGCTGGCAGGTGCACGAGGCGGCGACGCTGCAGCGCGGCCTGATCGACGCCGGCACGCGCAAGCCGGATTTGATCGTGCTCGATCTCGGGCTGCCCGACGGCGACGGCATCGACTTCGTCACCGACGTGCGCAAATGGTCGACGGTGCCGGTGATCGTGCTGTCGGCGCGGGTCAACGAAGCGGACAAGATCCGCGCGCTGGACGCCGGCGCCGACGACTACCTGACCAAGCCGTTCGGCGTGGGCGAGTTGCTGGCCCGCGTGCGCGCGACGCTGCGCCGGCAACGCCAGCCGGCTGCAGACAATGCAGGACTTATTCAATTTGGCGACGTCGCGGTCGACCTGAAGAACCGGCGCGTGACGCGCGGCGGCGAGAACGTGCATCTGACGCCGACCGAATACCGGCTGCTGGCGGTCCTGGTCAGCAACGCCGGCCGCGTGATGACCAACCCGCAGCTGCTGCGCGCGGTGTGGGGGCCGTCGCAATCGGAGAACGGCCACTACCTGCGCATCTACATGGGCCACCTGCGCCACAAGCTCGAAGCCGACCCCACGCAGCCGCGCTACCTGCTGACCGAAACGGCGGTCGGCTACCGCCTCCAGCTGCCGTAACTCCGGTAACTCCGGGGTCAGTTCCAAAAACTGGACACAGGCTCGACCGTAGCGGCCGCTACGGTCGAGCCTGTGTCCAGTTTTTGGAACTGACCCCGGATTATTTGCTGAGGGTGCGCATCGCGCGTTCGAGGCCGTCCATCGTCAGCGGGAACATGCGGTTGTTCATCAGCTGCTTGATGATGGCGATCGACTGGCGGTACTGCCACACGCCTTCCGGCTCCGGGTTGAGCCAGACGAATTTCGGGAACGCGGCCGTGAAGCGCGTCAGCCATTCCGATCCCGCTTCCTCGTTGTTGTACTCGACCGAGCCGCCCGGCTGCAGCACTTCGTAGGGACTCATGGTGGCGTCGCCGACGAATATCAGCTTGGTGTCCGGCGGGTATTTGCGCAGGATGTCCCAGGTCGGGAAGCGCTCGGAGTTGCGGCGTCGGTTGTTCTTCCACATATAGTCGTAGACGCAGTTGTGGAAGTAGAAGAACTCCATGTTCTTGAATTCCGTCTTCGACGCCGAGAACAGTTCCTCCGTGCGTTCGATGTGGTCGTCCATCGTGCCGCCGACGTCGAACAGCATCAGCACCTTGATGTTGTTCTTGCGCTCGGGCTGCATCTTGATGTCGAGGTAGCCGGCGTTGCTGGCGGTGGCGCGGATCGTGGCGTCCAGCGCCAGTTCTTCCTCGGCGCCCTGGCGCGCGAACTTGCGCAGCCGCCGCAGGGCGACCTTGATGTTGCGGGTGCCGATTTCACGCTCGCCGTCGTAGTCCTTGTAGGCGCGCGCTTCCCATACCTTGACCGCGGTGCGGTTGCCGCCCTTGCCGCCGATGCGGATGCCTTCCGGATTGGTGCCGCCGTTGCCGAACGGTGAAGTCCCGCCGGAGCCTATCCATTTGCTGCCGCCTTCGTGCCGCTCTTTCTGTTCCTTCAGCAGCTCGTTGAGGCGGTCCATCAGCTTGTCGTAGCCGAATTTCTCCAGCGCGGCCAGCTGCTCCGGCGACAGCTCGCGCTTCATGCGCTGCACCAGCCAGTCCAGCGGGATGGCGCTGTTGGTCTCGAAGGCGGCGTTGATGCCCTTGAAGTACTGGCCGAAGGCGCGGTCGAATTTATCGAAGTGCGCTTCGTCCTTCACCAGAGTCAGGCGCGCCAGGTAGTAGAAGTCGTCCAGCGACGGTTCGATGACGTTCTTTTGCATCGCTTCCAGGAGCGTCAGGAATTCCTTGATCGTGACCGGGATCTTGGCGTCCTTGAGCGTGAAGAAAAAATCGATCAGCATGTCAGTTCGCCTTGTGCCGGTCCAGTCGGTGGCGCAGGTGCGCCTTGATCTCCGGCCATTCGCCGGCCGCGATGCTGTACATGACGGTGTCGCGCACCGTGCCGTCGCGGCGCACGGCGTGGTGGCGCAGCACGCCGTCCTTCTTCGCGCCCAGCCGCTCGATCGCGGCCTGCGAGGCGTGGTTGAAATTGTCGGTGCGCAGGCCGACCAGCGCCGCGCCCAGCGTCTCGAAGGCGTGCGTCATTAACAGCAGCTTGCAGCTGGTGTTGACGTGGCTGCGCTGGCGGCTTTGGGCGTACCAGGTGTAGCCGATCTCCAGCCGGCCGATTGGCGGCACGATGTCGTGGTAGCTGGTCGAGCCGATCACCGCGCCGCTGGCGATGTCGATCACCGCGAACGCGAGACGGGTAGGGCGCATCTCGATAGCCTTGAAGATGTAGCCGTCCACTTCGTCCGGCGCCGGCACCGAGGTGACGCGCAGCTGCCATAGTTCGCCGTCGCCGGCGGCGGCGCGCAGGCCTTCGGCGTGGTGCGGCGCCAGCGGCTCCAGGCGCACGCCGTCCAGCTCCAGCGTGATCGGCAGAACGTGGTCCATTATCGGTTCGTCCGCGACATGAACACCAGGCGCTCGAACAGGTGGATGTCCTGCTCGTTCTTCAGCAGCGCGCCGTGCAGCGGCGGCACGATGGCCTTGGCGTCCTTGCTGCGCAAGGCTTCCGGCGGGATGTCCTCGGCCATCAGCAGCTTGAGCCAGTCGAGGAATTCCGACGTCGACGGCTTTTTCTTCAGGCCCGGCACGTCGCGCACTTCGTAGAAGGTTTGCAGCGCCTGCGCCAGCAGCTCCTTCTTCAGGTGCGGGTAGTGGACGGCGACGATCTGCTCCATCGTGTCGCGGTCGGGGAATTTGATGTAGTGGAAGAAGCAGCGGCGCAGGAAGGCGTCCGGCAGCTCCTTCTCGTTGTTGGAGGTGATGATGACCAGCGGCCGGTGCCTGGCCTGCACCATTTCGCGCGTCTCGTAGACGTAGAATTCCATGCGGTCCAGCTCGCGCAGCAGGTCGTTGGGGAATTCGATGTCGGCCTTGTCGATCTCGTCGATCAGCAGCACCACCGGCTCGGGCGCGGTGAAGGCCTGCCACAGCACGCCCTTGACGATGTAGTTGTGGATGTCGCGCACGCGCTCGTCGCCGAGCTGGGAGTCGCGCAAACGCGACACCGCGTCGTATTCGTACAGGCCCTGTTGCGCCTTGGTGGTCGATTTGATGTGCCACTGCATCAGCGGCATGTTCAGCGCGGCGGCCACTTCCTCGGCCAGCATGGTCTTGCCGGTGCCCGGCTCGCCCTTGATCAGCAGCGGGCGTTGCAAGGTCAAAGCCGCATTCACGGCCAGTTTCAGGTCATCGGTGGCGACGTATTGGTCGGAACCGTCAAAGCGTTGCTTGGCTTGCATACGAATGGGTCTCAGTCAGTAGGGGGATAGGCCAGAGTATAGGCGAGAACCTGATAACAGGGGTTCGCGGCGGCTTGTCAAGCGAGTGTTGTTGTGGCAATGATTCTGTGTAGCTTAGAAAAATTTCTTGAGTTAGAATCGCAGGTTAATAGTGCAAAAGTCAAGTTTTGCATCCGCGGTAGTATCCGATTACTTACCTTGCAAACACCATGAAAAAAATCACCGCACTCCTCGTGCTCGCAGGCATCGCTCAAATCGCTGTTGCTGCTGACGTTGTGGGCAACGCCCAGAACGCCAAGGCCAAGATAGAAATGTGTATCGGTTGTCATGGGATTCCCGGCTACAAAGCCACCTTCCCCGAAGTGTTTCAAGTGCCGATGATCGGCGGCCAGTCGGCCAAGTATATCGAGAGCGCGCTGCAGGCGTACAAGAAGGGTGACCGCAAGCATCCGTCCATGAAGGGTATCGCCGCCAGTCTGTCGGACCAGGATATCGCCGATGTGGCGGCGTTCTATTCGCAGCAGACCCGTACCGCGGACCCTAAATGAGGACTGGCCCAATGAAAAAACTGATCACCGCACTGTTCTGCTCCGCTGTTTCCGTGTCCGCCTTCGCCGGCGGCAATGTCGAGGCCGGCAAGGCCCTGTCCGACAAGTACAGCTGCTTCGCCTGCCACGGCAAGGATTACAACACCCCGATCGATCCGAGCTATCCGAAGCTGGCCGGCCAGCACAAGGATTACCTGGAGCACGCGCTGACCGGCTACAAGCGCGGCGACGGCGCCAACGGCCGCAACAACGCGATCATGACCGGCCAGGTCAAGCCGCTGAGCAACCAGGACATCAAGGATCTGGCGGCCTACTTCCACAGCCTGCCGGGCACGCTGGCGACGCACCGCTGAGCCGCCCCCCGGAGTCAAAAGCAAAGCCAGGCTGAGCCTGGCTTTTTTCTACGCTGCCCGGTTGAGCGTTGGCGCCACCCCGGTAAGGCGGGGTCAGACCCCGTACGGGGTCTGACCCCTGTGTGCCGCCGTGCGGGGTTAGCGGAGGCGGCGCTTGACCGCTTCGATGTAGGCGTCGCCGTCCGGCGGCGTGCCGTTGCGCTGGGCGTTCCAGATCATCTCGCCCAGGCATTCCATGATCTCGTGCTGCGCCGCGTGGGCGTCGTCCAGCTTCAGCGTCAGCGCGGTGGCGGCGTCGCGGATGCCGCGCGGCTGGTCGATCGAGATCTGCTCGTCGATCGACAGGTGCATCGACAGGTGCAGGAAGGGATTGGCCTGCGCGCCTTCGACCGCGTAGTCGCGCGCCAGCGCCGTGTCGACGTCGGACAGCACGTCGTGGTATTCCGGATGGTGGCGTATCCAGTCGGACGCCATGGTCTCGAGCGGCGTCAGGATCTCGTTGGCCCGCTGCTTGCGGAAGGTCTCGCAAAAGAAACGGCGGACGTCGTCTGAAGAGGGATTGAACATGCCGGTATTGTACCCGCTGGCGGAAAATCGCTGCGAAGGACGCAAAAAAAGCGCGGCAGTCGATGACTGCCGCGCTTTTTTTAACTGCCGGTCTTGACCGGTTCTGCCGGCGCGGCGGCCGGCGAGTCGTCCGCCGGTCCGCACACCGACCCCGGCGGTTCCGGATTCGGCCGCGGCGGGTGCGGCTGGCGCAGGTAGCGCGAGCCGTGGTGCCGGCGGTCGTGGCCGTTGGCCGGCCAGGTCAGGAAGCGCGACAGCTCCTGCAGGGCGCGCTGGTACACATCGCGCTTGAATTCAATCACGACATCGAGCGGGACCCAGTACTCATGCCAGCGCCAGGCGTCAAATTCCGGATGGTCGGTCAGGCGCAGGTTGACGTCGTTGTCGCGGGCGCACATGCGCAACAGGAACCAGATCTGCTTCTGGCCACGGTAATGGCCGCGGATTTCCCGCTTGATGAAATGATCCGGCACCTCATAGCGCAGCCAGTCGCGGGTGCGGCCGACGATCTTGACGTGCTCGGCCCGCAGGCCGATTTCCTCTTCCAGCTCCCGATACATCGCCTGCTCCGGCGTTTCTCCATATTTGATGCCGCCTTGCGGAAACTGCCATGAGTGCTCGCGCACCCGCTTGCCCCACCACACCTCGTTTTGGGCGTTGAGCAGGATGATGCCGACGTTGGGCCGAAACCCTTCACGGTCGAGCATATTGCACCTCAAACTTTCTGCGACTGAGCTCCCTGCTTATATTTTTGCCCACAAAAACGCACTCCGGCTGGGTTTTCGCGGTACGAAAACGGTCGAAGGGCCATCAATTGAACGCATTTGTATAAAGTATGGACGCATCAGCCAGCTAATCCTTTAAAATTAGGTTGATTATAACTCTCTCTTTTTAAAAAGAATTCACCGTATGCGCGCCTCACGATTTTTTATTTCCACGCTTAAAGAAGCGCCTTCCGACGCCGAGATCGTCAGCCACCAGTTGATGATGCGCGCCGGCATGATCAAACGCCTGGGTTCGGGCATCTACACCTACATGCCGATGGGCTTGAAAGTGATCCGCAAGGTCGAGGCGATCGTGCGCGAAGAGATGAACAACGCCGCCGCCATCGAGCTGCTGATGCCGCTGGTGCAGCCTGCCGAGCTGTGGCAGGAGACCGGCCGCTGGGACAAGATGGGCCCGGAGCTGCTGCGCATCAAGGACCGCCACGGCCGCGACTACGCGTTCCAGCCGACGGCCGAGGAAGTGATGACCGATGTTGTCCGTTCGGAAATTAAATCGTACCGCCAGCTGCCGTTGAATTTTTACCACATCCAGACCAAGTTCCGCGACGAACGCCGTCCGCGCTTCGGGCTGATGCGCGGCCGCGAGTTCACCATGAAGGACGCCTACTCGTTCGACCGCGACCTGGCCGGCATGCAGGCTTCGTACAAGGTCATGTATGACGCCTACGTGAGGATTTTTAGTCGATTTGGCCTGAAGTTCCGCGCCGTGGCGGCCGACAACGGCGCCATCGGCGGCACCGGTTCGCATGAATTCCACGTCATCGCCAGCACCGGCGAGGACGCCATCGTGTATTGCCCGACCTCGGACTACGCCGCCAACATGGAGGCGGCCGAGGCGCTGCCGCTGGCCGCCGCCCGTCCGGCGCCGGCGCAGCAGCTGGTCAAGACGTCGACCCCGGACGCCACCAAGTGCGAAGCCGTGGCCGCCTTGCTGAAGCTGGACCTGGCGCAGACGGTGAAAACCATCGCGCTGACGGTCGAGACGGAAAAAGAGGGTAAATCCACTAAACAGTATTTCATGTTGCTGCTGCGCGGTGACCATGAACTCAACGAAATCAAGGTCGGCAAGGTCGCCGGCCTGGCCGCGCACCGCTTCTCGACCGAGGCCGAGATCCTGGAAGTGTACGGCTGCGTGCCCGGCTACCTGGGTCCGATCGGCACCAAGGCGCCCGTGACCGTGGTGGCCGACCGCACGGTCGCCAACATGGCCGACTTCGTCTGCGGCGCCAACGACGCCGGTTTCCACTACACCGGCGCCAACTGGGGCCGCGACGTGGCCGAGCCAGCCATCGTGGCCGACCTGCGCAACGTGGTCGAAGGCGACGCCTCGCCGGACGGCAAGGGCGTGCTGGCGATCGAGCGCGGCATCGAAGTGGGCCACGTGTTCCAGCTTGGCACCGCGTATTCGGAATCGATGAAGGCCACCTTCCTCGACGAGAACGGCAAGCCGGCGCCGCTGCAGATGGGCTGCTACGGCATCGGCGTGACCCGCATCCTGGGCGCGGCGATCGAGCAGAACTTCGACGACAAGGGCATCATCTGGCCGACCGCGCTGGCGCCGTTCGAGCTGGTGCTGTGCCCGATGGGCATGGACCGCAGCGAGGCGGTCAAGGAAGCGGCCGAGCGCTTGTATGTCGAAGCAAAGGCGGCCGGCATCGACGTCATCCTCGACGACCGCGGCCTGCGTCCGGGCGGCATGTTCGCCGACTGGGAGCTGATCGGCGTGCCGCACCGCGTGGTGATCGGCGACCGCGGGCTGAAGGAAGGCAACCTGGAATACCAGGGCCGCCGCGACACCGAAGCGACCGCCGTGCCGGTGGCCGACGTGATCAGCTTCGTCAAAGGCAAAATGGCGGCGTGAAGGTGAAACGCACGCTGGCGGCGGCGGTGGTGCTGGCGCTGGCCGGCGCCACGGCCGCCCACGCCGGCAACCAGAAGGAAGAAGCGCTGGCCGACTCGGTGCGGCTGGCGCTGTCGAACGCCATCAAGGACGCGACGCCGCCGCGTCCCAGCTTCCGCAACGAGGACGAGCGGCTGCGCTACCAGGCCTGGCTGGCGCAGATGTCGGCGCGCCTGAAGCGCAAGCTGCCGGACGAGCAGACGCGCACGGAATTCCTCTCCACCGTCTGGTACGAGGCGCGCCGCGCCGGGCTCGATCCGGGCATGGTGCTGGGGCTGATCCAGGTGGAGTCGGCGTACCGCAAATATGCGGTGTCGATCGTCGGCGCGCGCGGCTACATGCAAGTCATGCCGTTCTGGACCAACGTCATCGGCGACCGCAACCGGCGGGCGCTGTTCGACATGCAGACCAATCTGCGCTACGGCTGCGCCATCCTGCGCATGTACCTCGACCTGGAGGCGGGCAACCTGTACTTGGCGCTGGGCCGCTACAACGGCAGCCGGGGCAAGCCCGACTACCCGAACGCGGTGCTCTCGGCCTGGAACAACTGGAAATAAGCAACGGCGGGGTCAAGTCTGACATTCGGACACGAGCTCAACCGTAAGCTCGCTTACGGTTGAGCTCGTGTCCGAATGTCAGACTTGACCCCGCCGTTAAAAAAAATGCCGCCAGCGCATGAGCGTGGCGGCATCTCCGGCGCGGCTGGTCGGCCGCTGCGCTTATTTCAGGTGGTCGGAAATGAGCTTGGTCATTTCGAACATGGACACTTGGGCTTTGCCGCCGAATACGGCTTTGAGCTTGTCGTCGGCGTTGATCATGCGGCGGTTGGCCGGATCTTGCAGGTCGAGCTTCTTGATGTAGTCCCAGACTTTCTTGGTCACTTCGGTGCGTGGCAGCGGCGCGGCGCCAACCACGGCGGCCAGCACGGTCGATGGGGTCATCGCTTTCATGAATGCGGCGTTCGGTTTGCGCGCGGCGGCCGGGGCGGCTGCTTTTTTCACTGCTGCTGGCTTGGCTGCTGCTTTTGCGGGTGCTGCTTTTTTCGCGGCAGCTGGTTTCGCAGCTGGCGCGGCCTTCTTAGCGGGTGCTGCTGGGGTTTTTTTGGCTGTTGCCATCTTCGAGCCTCCTTAACGAACACATGGAAAATTGCGCAATTGATCGCACCGGCTAATATTGGTGGTGATTTAAGCCTGATGCAAGTGTTTTTCGCGTTTTTTCCCGGAAACACCACGTAAATGCGGGCTTCCGGGCGCCAGCGCACCTTGCCAGAGCGTAAACGCCGGCGTTTGCCCCCTTTTGTCCCGTTAGCGCATGCCCGGCATCATCCCCTTCATCGAGCGCATCATCTTCATCATGCCGCCGCCCGAGAGCTTTTTCATCATCGTCTGCATCTGCTCGAACTGGGTCAGCATGCGGTTCACTTCCTGCACCTGCACCCCGGCGCCGGCGGCGATGCGGCGCTTGCGGGTGGCCTTGATCAGCTCCGGCTTGGCGCGCTCCTGCGGCGTCATCGAGTCGATGATGCCGACCATGCGCCGCACCTGCTTGTCGGCCTGGTCCATGTTGGCGCCGCCGGCGGCCTGCTGGAACTGCGCCGGCAGCTTGTCGACCAGGCTGGCCATGCCGCCCATCTTCTTCATCTGGCCCAGCTGCGCCTTGAAGTCGTTCATGTCGAACTTGCCGCCCGACTTGACCTTGGCGGCCAGGTCGGCGGCGGCCTTGCTGTCGACGCCTTTGCGCGCCTCTTCCACCAGCGCCATGATGTCGCCCATGCCCAGCACGCGCGAGGCCATGCGGGCCGGGTCGAACGCTTCCAGGCCGTCGAGCTTTTCCGACACGCCGGCGAACTTGATCGGCTTGCCGGTGATGTGGCGCACCGACAGCGCCGCGCCGCCGCGCGCATCGCCGTCGAGCTTGGTGAGCACGATGCCGGTCAGCGGCAGCGCGTCGTTGAAGGCCTTGGCGGTGTTGATGGCGTCCTGGCCCAGCATGGCGTCGACCACGAACAGCGTTTCGATCGGCTTGACCGCCGCGTGCACGGCGGCGATTTCCGCCATCATCGCTTCATCGACGCCGAGCCGGCCGGCGGTGTCGATGATCAGCACGTCGTGGTAGTGTTTTTTCGCCCAGTCCAGCGCGGCCAGCGCGATGTCGACCGGCTTGTCCTGCGCGGTGGACGGGAAGAAGTCGGCGCCGACCTGCGCCGTCACCGATTGCAGCTGGGCGATCGCGGCGGGACGGTAGACGTCGGCCGAGACGGTCAGCACTTTCTTTTTCTTTTCTTCCTTGAGGTATTTGGCCAGCTTGCCGACGGTGGTGGTCTTACCCACGCCCTGCAGACCGGCCATCAGGATGATCGCCGGCGGCTGCTGCGCAAAGCTCAGCTGCGACGCTTCCGGGCCGAGGTCGGCGCCCATCAGCGCGGCCAGCTCGCGCTGCACCACGCCGACCAGCGCCTGGCCCGGCGACAGCGAGGCGATCACTTCCTCGCCCAGGGCTTTTTCCTTGACCTTGGCGATGAAGTCGCGCACGGCCGGCAGGGCGACGTCGGCTTCCAGCAGCGCCATGCGCACTTCGCGCAGCATCTCGGCAGTGTTCGCTTCGGTCAGGCGGGCCTCGCCGCGCATGGTTTTAACGACCTTGGCAAGGCGTTGGGTAAGATTATCTAGCATGATCAACAGTCGGTAAGTGGAGGCGCCGGCGCGCGGCCGGACAGTGGCCGCCATTTTACCCCATCGCGCCGGCACTCGCGATTTGATCCATTGCCAAAAAAGTACAGTTTCTCGTTGACAATGCAATAAAGGCAAGGCATGGTCGTGGCTTCGCAGCGCGCTTCCCTGGAGAGAGTGTATGGAGCAGTTTCTGGAACCCGCCCCGGCTGTCGCCGAGACCGCGCCGCCCGGTCCGCAGCGCATCGCCTTCCACGCCAGCGGCAGCGAGTATTTCCGCATCTGGATCGTCAACCTGCTGCTGACCATCGCCACGCTGGGGATATATTCGGCCTGGGCCAAGGTGCGGCGCAACCAGTATATGTATGCCTGCACCGAGCTGGCCGGCGCCAGCTTCGAGTACCACGGCAAGCCGGTGCCTATCTTAAAAGGGCGCATCGTCGCGCTGGTGCTGTTCGGCGGCTACAACCTGGCATTCCAGTATTCGCTGGCGGCCGGCTTCTGCATGATGGCGCTGCTGGCGGCGGTGATGCCGTGGCTGGTCTGGAACAGCCTGAAGTTCCGCCTGTTCTACACCAGCTATCGCGGCATCCGCTTCGGCTTCGACGGCACGCTCAAGGCCGCCTACTTCCACTTCCTGCTGCTGCCCATCCTGTATGTGCTCAGCCTGATGCTGGCCTTGCCCTTCGTGCACCAGCGCATCAAGCGCTTCCAGCACACCGAGACCCGCTACGGCGCGCAGCACTTTTGCTTCGACGCCAGCGTCGGCAGCTTCTACAAGCGCTACGCGATTCTGGTCGGGCTGGGCATCGGCGCAGGCGTGCTGAGCGCGGCGCTCGGCGCGCTGCTGACGGCGCTGATCGGACGCGTCGGCGTGCTGGTGGCGGTCTTCGTCGGCTATGTCTTCATGTTTCTGCTGGTGCCGGTGTTCCTGAACATGATCCAGAACCTGATCTGGAACCACACCAGCCTGGGGCCGCACCGCTTCAGTTCGGCAATGCAATGGACCGCGGTGGCGTGGATTTCGCTGACCAACATCCTGGCCATCGTCTGCACGCTGGGCCTGTTCACGCCGTTCGCCGTGGTGCGCTGGCAGCGTTACCACCTGGAGTCGATCGCGCTGCTGCCGGACGGCAGTCTGGACGACTTCATGGCCGGCGCCGGCGACGGCGTCTCGGCCACCGGCGTCGGCGCGACCGACATGATGGACTTCGACCTGTCGATGTGATGAGCGACATCGTCGACGCCAGTTATTTCGACGGCCGCAGCTCGCGCCTGCACCGCGTCACGCTGCAGGTGGTCGACGGCGTGGCGCGGGTGCGCGGCGACGCCGAGCGCGACAGCCCGCTGGCCGAGCTGCGCGTCTCCGAACGGAGCCGCCACGCGCCGCGCAAGGTGACCTTCGCCGACGGCGCCTACCTGGAAATCCGCGACCTGGCCGGCATCGAGGCGCTGCTGCGGCGCACCGGTCACAGCGACAGCTGGGTGGTGCGCATCCAGCAGAGCTGGCGCGGCGCGCTGGCGGCGGCGGCCGGCACCGTCGCGGTGCTGGGCCTGGGCTATGCCTACGCGCTGCCGGCGGCGGCCGACTGGCTGGCGCGCGCCATGCCGCCCGGCATGGAACGCCAGCTGGGGCAGGGCGTGCTGGCGGTGCTGGACCGGCATATGTTCGAGCCGTCGCGCTTTTCCGACCAGCGCATGGCCGAGCTGGAGCGGCGCTTCAAGCAGCTGGCGCCGCCGCAGGGCGACGCGCCGCCGTGGCGGCTGGCCTTCCGCCAAAGCCGCTACGGCCCGAATGCTTTCGCGCTGCCGTCCGGCGACATCGTGCTGACCGATGAAATGGTGCGCCTGCTCAAGGACGACGACGCGGTGATGGGCGTGCTGGCGCACGAGCTGGGCCATGTGCACCAGCACCACATCACCCGCCGCATCATCCAGGGTTCGGTGGTGACGGCCGGCGCGACGCTGCTGTTCGGCGATGTCTCGTCCTTGCTGGCGACGGCGCCGGCGGCGCTGCTGGACATGAAATACTCGCGCGACGCCGAACGCGACGCCGACGATTACGCGATCGCCATGTTGAAGCGCAACGGTATTCCGCTGGAACACCTGGCGCGGGCCTTCGAGCGCTTCGAGCAGCTGGAAAAAGAAGACGGCGCCCCGGCCGCCTACCTGTCCAGCCATCCGGCCAGCGCGGAGCGTTCGGCCCACGTCCGCGCCGCGATGCAGCAAAACTAGGCTGGCGCGGCATCACAATGCTGATATGCAATTGGTGCAGGGCTTGGTATTATTTGCGCACAAACGCTGCATACACACACAGGAGAGACGGATGAAACTGAAATCGATCTGCATCGCGCTGGCACTGGCCGCCACCTTCGGCGCCGCCCAGGCACAGGAAGTGGTCCGGCTGGGCAACCTGAAGTTCGCCCACTACGGCGCCGTCTCGTATATCAAGGAAATCGCTCCCAAGTGCGGCATCAAGGTCGATGAGCACGTGTTCCCGAAAGGCCTGGATGTGATGCAGGCCATCATCGCCGGCGAGCTCGACGTCGGCACCACCGCGTCCGAGGCGGCCATCTCCGGGCGCGCCGGCGGCGCGCCGATCTTCGTCGTGGCCGGCTTCGCCAAGGGCGGCGCCCAGCTGGTCAGCCGCAGCGACCTGAAACTGAAAACCGTCAAGGACCTCAAGGGCAAAAAAGTCGGCGTCACCCGCGGCGGCATCCAGGAAGTGTTGCTGCTGGCCGAGCTGCAGCAGGCCGGCCTGACCGTCTCCGACCAGCCGGGCAAGGACGTGCAGCTGGTGTTCCTGGCCTATGCCGACTTGAACCAGGCGCTGCTGGGTAAGCAGATCGACGCCATGATGCAGTCCGAGCCGCAGTCGTCGCAGGCGGTCAACAAGGGCTTCGGCAGCGAGATGATCAAGCCCTACGACACCCCGATCGGCGAGCCGATCCGCACCATGGTGATGACCGAGAAGTTCTATAAGGAGAAGCGCCCGCTGGCCGAGAAGTTCATGAGCTGCTTCGTGCAGGCGACCAAGCTGTTCATCGAGAACAAGGCGGTGGCCGAGAAGTATGTGCGCGAGGTGGTGTTCAAGGGCCAGATCACCAAGGACGACTTCGACGACGCCATCGGCAATTCGCCGTACAGCTACGACATCACCCCCGAGCACATCCAGATCACCACCGACGTCATGCTCAAGACCGGCGTCGGCAAGATGACCAAGCCGCCGCTGGCCAAGGACTGGGTCAAGACCGACCTGCTGGAAAACGCCAAGAAGTCGCTGGGCGTCAAATAACATGGCCACCACCTCTTCGTGGCGCCAGGCCGGCGTCGGCCTGATCGTGCCGGCGCTGCTGATCGCGCTGTGGCAGGCGGCGGCGATGCTGGGCTGGGTCAATCCGCAGGTGCTGCCGTCGCCGGTCGCGGTGGTGGCGAAGTGGATCGCCTACCTGCTGCCGCTGCAGCCCTACGATCCGGCGGCCGGCAGCTGGCTGGCCTGGGCCGTCTCGGGCGAGCTGATCACCGATTCGATCGGCAGCCTGTACCGCGTGGTGGTGGGCTTTTTGATCGGCGCCGGCCTGGCGCTGCCGCTCGGCCTGGCGATGGGCGCCAGCCAGCGCGTCTACGACTGGTTCAACGTGCTGGTGCAGATGGTGCGGCCGATCCCGCCGATCGCCTACATCCCGCTGTCGATGCTGTGGTTCGGCCTGGGCAACCCGCCGGCCATCTTCCTGATCGTGCTGGGCGCCTTCTTCCCGGTGCTGATGAACACCATCGCCGGCGTGCGCCAGGTCGACGGCATCTACCTGCGCGCGGCGCGCAACCTGGGCGCCAGCGGCAGCACGCTGTTCCTGCGCGTGATCCTGCCGGCCGCCGTGCCGTATATCCTGTCGGGGGTGCGCATCGGCATCGGCACCGCCTTCATCGTGGTCATCGTCGCCGAGATGGTGGCCGTCAACAACGGCCTGGGCTTCCGCATCCTCGAGGCGCGCGAATACTTCTGGTCGGACAAGATCATCGCCGGCATGATCAGCATCGGCCTGATCGGCCTGGCCATCGACGTCGGCATGAACAAGCTGAACAACCATTTGCTGCGCTGGCACCGCGGGCTGGAGAACTGATGAGCACTGCACATATCGTCGTATCCAACGTCGGCAAGGTGTTCCAGACCGCCGAACGCGACGTCGTCGCGCTGCAGGACATCAACCTGGAGATCCCGCAGGGCCAGTTCGTCTGCCTGCTGGGGCCGTCCGGCTGCGGCAAGTCGACCCTGCTCAACGCGATCGCCGGCTTCGCCCTGCCGACTTCGGGTTCCATCACCGCCGACGGCCGGGTGGTGACGGCGCCGGGCCCGGAGCGCGGCATGGTGTTCCAGGAATACGCGCTGTTCCCGTGGATGACGGTGGCCGACAACATCGCCTTCGGGCTGGAGATCAAGGGCATGGCCAGGGCCGACATCGCCGCCGTGGTCGACCAGCTGCTGAAGATGCTGTCGCTGCAGGACTTCCGCAACCGCTTCCCGAAAGACCTGTCCGGCGGCATGCGCCAGCGCGTCGCCATCGCCCGCGTGCTGGCGCTCGATTCGCCGATCATGCTGATGGACGAACCGTTCGGCGCGCTCGACGCGCTGACCCGGCGCAACCTGCAGGACGAGCTGCTGCGCCTCTGGGCCGAGCTGAAAAAGACCATCATCTTCGTCACCCATTCGATCGAGGAGGCGATCTACCTGGCCGACCGCATCGTGGTGATGACCTACCGCCCCGGCACCGTCAAGCGCGACATCATCGTCGCGCTGCCGCGCCTGCGCGACCCGGCGTCGGCCGAGTTCAACGCCCTCAAGCGCGAGCTGGGCCAGCTGGTGATGGAGGAGCAGCAGCGCCACCACCACGACGAACTGCGCATGGCTGCCGTGGATTGAGCGATGGTGTAAACTGCAGCAATGCAAACCTCTTTATTCATCGCAGCCATCGCGCTGTACATCCTGTGCGCCGCCTTGCCGTCGCGCCGCGGCGGGGTCATTTCCGCCGTGACGCTGGCCGCCTGGCTGCTGCACGGCGCCGGCCTGTGGTCGGAAGTGGCGGCCGCCGGCTCGCTGCGGCTCGGTTTCGCCTCGATGCTGTCGTCGGCGCTGTGGGTGTCGGTGGCGGCCTACTGGCTCGAGAACCGGAACTTCAGCCTGGACGGCCTGCGCCGCCTGGTCATGCCCAGCGCCGCCGTCGCCGTCGCGCTGCAGGCGGTCTTCCCCGGCAACCTGGTGCCGCTGGAAGGCAAGTCGCCGCTGTTCGGCTGGCACATCGCCATCGCCACCATGGCCTACAGCACGTTGACCATCGCCGCCTTCCACGCCGTGCTGATGGCGCTGCAGGAGTCGCGGCTGCATGCGCGCACCGACCGCAAGAGCTTCCTGTCCGGCGCGCTGGACCAGCTGCCGGCGCTGCTGACGATGGAGAAGCTGCTGTTCCGCATGATAGGATTCGGCTTCGCGCTGCTGACGCTGACCGTGTTGTCGGGCATCGTGTTTTCCGAGGCGCTGTTCGGCCAGGCGCTGAAGTGGGACCATAAGTCGGTCTTCACGCTGCTGTCGTGGCTGTTGTTCGCGTCGCTGCTGGCCGGCCGCCGTTTCCGCGGCTGGCGCGGCAAGACCGCGCTGAGCTTCACCTTGGCCGGTTTCGCGACCTTGTTGCTGGCCTATGTCGGCAGCCGTTTTGTGTTCGAGGTGGTTTTGCATAAGGGTTGGGCATGAGCCGTATTATCTTTTGGCTGGGATTGGTGTTCCTGGTGATCTTCGCCATCCGCAGCAAGATCCGCCAGGCGCAGAAGCGTCACCAGCAGCAGTTCCGCCAGCCGCCGCCGGGGCCGCAGCCGGGGCCGCAGGCCGGCACGCCGTTTTCTTATAAGGCGCGCGCCGCCGACAAGGCCGCCAACGACGCCGAAGTCATGCTGCAGTGCGCCCACTGCGGCGTCTACTATCCCGCCTCGGAAACGGTGCGCGCCGACGGCCGCGATTTCTGCAGCGCGGCCCACGCCGCGCTGCCGGCGGCCTAGGGCCGTCGCCGGTGTGGACGCGCCTGCAAGCGCTGTCGGCTGAATCGCGCGCCACCTTCTGGCGCTCGCTGCAAACGCTCAACGCCAGCCGCGTCGTCATCGCGCTGGTGCTGCTGGTCTACCTGAGCTTCGACGGCCGCGGCCTGCGCGCCTCCGGCCCCTACCTGTACCTGCAGATCTGCCTGGTCTACCTGGGGCTGGCGCTCGCCTTCGCGGTGGCGGCCGCCCGGCTGCGCCGCCGCTTCCTGCTGCAGCTGCTGTCGCAGATCGCCTGCGACCTGGCCATCATCTCGCTGCTGTACCTGGCCGGCGGCGGCGTGCGCAGCGGCCTGGCCATCCTCTACCTGTTCCCGCTGGCTGGCCTGGCGATCCTGGCGCCGCTGCTGCTGGCGCTGTTCTGCACCTCGCTGGTGACCTTGTTCATGCTGGGCGAGAGCGCCTGGAAGGTGTTCATGCTGGACGGCGAGCGCGACCTGCTGCAGGCCGGCCTGTACGGCGCCGCCTTCTTCGCCGCCGTGCTGGTGGTCAACCGCATGGCGGCCCGGCTGATCGGCCAGGAGGAGCTGGCCAACCGGCGCGGCGTCGAGATCGGCGTGCAGCAGGCGGTCAACAAGCTGGTGATGGCCAACGTCGGCGACGGCGTCCTGGTGGTCGATCCGGACGGCCAGGTCTACGCCGGCAATCCGGCCGCGCAGCAGATGCTCGGGCTGGTGGGGCCGGAGCTGCGCTTCCGGCTGTCGGCCGCCGCCGCGCTGGCGCCGTTGGCGCAGGCCTACGCCGACTGGCGCGCCGACGCCGCGCGCAGCACCGCCTTCGTCACCATCAAGCCGTTCACCGACGCCGCGCTCGAAGGCGTGACCGCCGCCTGGCACGCGCGCCGCGACCTGGCCGCGCACCTGAAGGTGCGCTTCGCGGCGGCCGACACGGCCGGCCTGGGCACCGAGCGCAGCGTGATCTTCCTGCAGGACGTCACCGGCATCGAGAACCAGGCGCAGCAACTCAAGCTGGCGTCGATGGGGCGGCTCACCGCCAGCATCGCGCACGAGGTGCGCAATCCGCTGTCGGCCATCGGCCACGCCACCGCGCTGCTGGGCGAGGATCTCGACAGCGCCGTGCACCTGCGGCTGCTCAAGATCGTCGGCGACAACGTGGGTCGGGTCAACCGCATGGTCGAGGACATCCTGCAGCTGTCGCGCAAGGTGCAGCCGCACGGCGAGCCGCTGGCGCTGGAGCTGTTCCTGGCCGAGCTCAAGACGGAGTTCGTCGAGACCCACGGCCTGGCGCCGGACATCGTCGCCGTCGCGGTGGCGGCGGGCACGCAGGTGCGCTTCGATGCGCTGCACCTGCGCGAGGTGGTGCTCAACCTGCTCAACAACGCGGTGCGCTACGCCAGCGGCGCGCCGGCCTCGATCCGCCTCGACCTGGTGCGCGACAAGGCGCAGCGGCTGGAGCTGCACGTGCAGGACGACGGCCCCGGCATCTCGCCCGAGGTGCGGGCGCATTTGTTCGAGCCGTTCTACACCACCTCCAGCAAGGGCACGGGCCTGGGGCTGTATCTGGCGCGCGAACTGTGCTTGAATAACGAGGCGCGGCTGGACTATGAATACCGCTTCGACGACCGCCCTGGCGCGCCGGTGTCGAGCGGACGCTTTGTGATCACCTTCGCCTATCCGGCGCAACTGCAAGGAAAGGCTGTTTGATGAGCTCTCCCCGTGTGCTGGTGGTCGACGACGAAGCCGACCTGCGCGAACTGCTGGAACTGACCCTGCTGAAAATGGGCCTCGACGTCGACTGCGCCGCGTCGCTGCAGCAGGCGCGCGCGCTGCTGGCCCAGGCGGACCGCGAGTACCAGTTGGTGCTGACCGACATGCGCCTGCCCGACGGCCTCGGGCTGGAACTGGTGCGCGAAGTGTGCGCGGCCTATAAGAATACGCCGATCGCGGTGGTGACGGCCTTCGGCAGCGCCGACAACGCCGTGGTGGCGCTCAAGGCCGGCGCCTTCGACTACATCTCCAAGCCGGTGGCGCTGGACCAGCTGCGCCTGATGGTGCGCTCGGCGCTGCGCCTGAACGCGCCACCGGCGCCCGGCCAGGCGCCCAGCGCGGCGCCGCTGGCCAGCCGCCTCAAGGGCGACTCCGCCGCGATCCAGGCGCTGCGCGCGCAGATCGCCCGGCTGGCGCGCTCGATGGCGCCGATCGCCATCAACGGCGAGTCGGGCAGCGGCAAGGAGCTGGCGGCGCGCGAGATCCACGCGCAAAGCTCGCGCGCCGGCAAGCCCTTCATCGCCGTCAACTGCGGCGCCATTCCGGAAGCGCTGATGGAGGCCGAGTTCTTCGGCTACCGCAAGGGCGCCTTCACCGGCGCGGCCGACGAGCGCGATGGCTTCTTCCAGGCGGCCAACGGCGGCACGCTGATGCTCGACGAGGTGGCCGACCTGCCGCTGGCGATGCAGGTCAAGCTGCTGCGCGCCATCCAGGAGCGGCGCGTGCGCAAGATCGGCGCCACCGCCGAGGAGCCGGTCGATGTGCGCATCATCAGCGCCACCCACAAGAACCTGGCGCAATGCGTGGAGCAGGGCCGCTTCCGCCAGGATCTGTTCTACCGCCTGAACGTGATCGAACTGAGTCTGCCGCCGCTGCGCGAGCGGCTCGACGACCTGGCCACGCTGACCGCCGCCATCCTGGAGCGGCTCGGCACCTTCGAGCACAAGGTGGTGCTGGGCGAGGGCGTGCTCGACGCCTTGCGCGGCTACGCCTTCCCCGGCAATGTGCGCGAGCTGGAAAATATCCTGGAGCGCGCGCTGGCCTTCGCCGACGACGGCGTGATCGAGGTCGGCGACCTGGCGCTCAAAGGCGCGCGCATGGTGGAGGCGGTGGTGCCGCTGCCGCTGCCGACCGTGGCGGCGTCGCCGGCCAGCCCGCCGCCGTTGCCGCCGCCGTTGCCCCCGCAATTGCCGCCGCCGTTGCCGCCAACGGGCGCGCTGCCCAGCAATCTGCCCGAGTACCTCAACCAGATCGAGCGCGACATCATCCTGCGCGCGCTGGCGCAGACCCAGTTCAACCGCACCCAGGCCGCGCAGCTGCTGGGCATCAGCTTCCGCCAGCTGCGCTACCAGATGCAGAAGCTGAACATCCAGGAGCCGGAGGCATGAGCGCGCCCGCCGCGGTGGGCGCCGACGGCTGGTGGCCGTCGGCGCAGCGCTGGGACAGCCCGCATTGCGACTGCCGTCCCGACCCGGCCGACATCACGCTGCTGGTGGTCCACAACATCTCGCTGCCGGCCGGCCGTTTCGGCGGTCCGCACGTGTCGGATCTGTTTACCGGCCGGATCGACTATAATACCGACCCCTCGTTCGCGGACCTGCGCGGCGTGAAGGTGTCGAGCCATTTTTTCATCCGTCGCGACGGTCGCGTGATCCAGTATGTTTCTGCCAACGACCGCGCCTGGCACGCCGGCGCTTCCAGCTTCCGCGGGCGGGAAAAATGCAACGACTTTTCGATCGGCGTCGAGCTCGAAGGCAGCGACGACACGCCGTTCGAAGCGGCCCAGTATGCGGCGCTGGCGGCGCTGACGGCGGCGCTGCAGGCGCGCTATCGGCTGGCATGGGCGCGCGGCCATGAACACATCGCGCCGGGCCGTAAAACCGATCCCGGACCCTTGTTCAATTGGGAATATTATCAAAAACTGCTTAAGGAACAGGCAATGTTAGTAGGCGCTAGCGCTGAACTTGGCTTCCCTGTTGGGCTTCCTTAATGTCAAGAGCAAAATTGCTCGAAGTATCAAAATTTCTCACTTGCCGTGCTACGGTGTGACCACTACAATCAGTGGATAGGTTCTGGTCAAGCACTAGATATAGTAGTTCCCTCGACATTGGATCTTAAGGGAATTGCAAGTCTGCCGGACCGGTTCCACACGCTGAACTGGCCTTTTTTTACACAACATACGCCGCGCAGCCACGACTGCACGCTGTTATCGGGGAGCTTCAATGCAATCTACTCAAGACATCACCATCAATCCAGCGCTGGTGCCAACGGCCGCTGCGAGCAGCGCCGGCAGCCCGCTCACGGCCGCCAGCGACCTCGGTGACTACCGCATCATCCGCCGCAACGGCGCGGTCGTCGCGTTTGAACCGTCGAAAATCGCCATCGCCGTCACCAAGGCCTTCCTGGCCGTGAACGGCGGCCAGGGCGCCGCCTCGGCCCGGGTGCGCGAACTGGTAGAACAGCTGACCGCCAGCGTGGTCGCGGCGCTGGTGCGCCGCCAGCCATCGGGCGGCACCTTCCACATCGAAGACGTGCAGGACCAGGTCGAGCTGGCGCTGATGCGCTCCGGCGAACACGACGTCGCCCGCGCCTACGTCCTGTACCGCGCCAAGCACATGGAAAAACGCCTGGCCGCCAAGGAGGCGCAAGGCGCCGCCGCCATCGCCGCGCCGCAGATCCACGTGCTCGACAACGGCGAGCGCAAGCCGCTGGACATGAACCAGGTCACGGGCCTGATCAACGCCGCCTGCATCGGCCTGGAAAAGCACGTCGACGCCGACGCCATCCTGGCCGAGACGCTGAAAAACCTGTACGACGGCGTGCCGGTCGAAGAGCTGCACAAGTCCGCCATCCTGGCCGCCCGCGCGCTGATGGAAAAAGATCCGGCCTACTCGCAAGTGACGGCCCGCATCCTGCTGCACACCATCCGCAAGGAAGTGTTCGGCAAGGAAGTCGCGCAGGGCGCGGCCGCCGCGGCCTACCTCACCTACTTCCCTGAATACATCGCCAAGGGCATCGCCGCCGAGCTGCTCGACACCAAGCTGGCCGAGTTCGACCTGGCCCGCCTGGCCAAGGCGCTGGTCGCCGACCGCGACCTGCAGTTCGGCTACATCGGCCTGCAGACCCTGTACGACCGCTACTTCCTGCACATCCGCGACACCCGCATCGAAATGCCACAGGCGTTCTACATGCGCGTCGCCATGGGCCTGGCGCTGAACGAAACCGACCGCGAAGCGCGCGCCATCGAGTTCTACCACCTGCTGTCGTCGTTCGACTTCATGTCGTCGACCCCGACGCTGTTCAACTCCGGCACGCTGCGCTCGCAGCTGTCGTCGTGCTACCTGACCACCGTCTCGGACGACCTGGAAGGCATCTACGACGCCATCAAGGAAAACGCGCTGCTGGCCAAGTTCGCCGGCGGCCTGGGCAACGACTGGACCCCGGTGCGCGCGCTCGGCGCCCACATCAAGGGCACCAACGGCAAGTCGCAAGGCGTGGTGCCGTTCCTCAAAGTGGTCAACGACACCGCCGTCGCGGTCAACCAGGGCGGCAAGCGCAAGGGCGCGGTCTGCGCCTACCTGGAAACCTGGCACATGGACATCGAGGAATTCCTCGACCTGCGCAAGAACACCGGCGACGACCGCCGCCGCACCCACGACATGAACACCGCCAACTGGATCCCGGACATGTTCATGAAGCGCGTGATGGAAAAAGGCGAATGGACCCTGTTCTCGCCGTCCGACACCCCGGACCTGCACGACCTGGTCGGCAAGGCCTTCGAAAAGGCCTACCTGGGCTACGAAGCCAAGGCCGCCGCCGGCGAAATCCGCGTCTTCAAGAAAATCGCCGCGCTCGACCTGTGGCGCAAGATGCTGTCGATGCTGTTCGAAACCGGCCACCCGTGGATCACCTTCAAGGATCCATGCAACATCCGTTCGCCGCAGTCGCACGTCGGCATGGTCCACAGCTCCAACCTGTGCACCGAGATCACGCTCAACACCGGCCCTGACGAAATCGCCGTCTGCAACCTGGGCTCGGTCAACATGCCGGCCCATATGAAAGAGGGCAAGCTCGATCACGTCAAGCTGCAGAAGACCATCCGCACCGCGATGCGCATGCTCGACAACGTCATCGATATCAACTACTACGCCGTCGAAAAAGCCCGCAACGCCAACATGCGCCACCGTCCGGTTGGCCTGGGCGTGATGGGCTTCCAGGACTGCCTGCACATGATGCGCATCCCGTTCTCGTCGAACGAGGCGGTCGCCTTCGCCGACACCTCGATGGAAGCGGTGTGCTACTACGCCTACCTGTCGTCGACCGAGCTGGCCGAGGAACGCGGCCACTACGCCTCGTACAAGGGCTCGCTGTGGGACCGCGGCATCCTGCCGCAGGACTCGATCAAGCTGCTGGCCGACGAACGCGGCGGCTATCTGGAGCAGGACACCTCGGCCGCGATGGACTGGACCCCGGTGCGCAACCGCATCAAGCAGTTCGGCATGCGCAACTCGAACTGCGTGGCGATCGCCCCGACCGCGACCATCTCGAACATCATCGGCGTGTCGGCCTGCATCGAACCGACCTTCCAGAACCTGTACGTGAAGTCCAACCTGTCGGGCGAGTTCACCGAGATCAACGCCTACCTGGTGCGCGACCTGAAGGCGCGCGACCTGTGGGACGAGGTCATGATCGCCGACCTGAAATACTTCGACGGCTCGCTGGCCAAGATCGACCGCATCCCGCAAGACCTGCGCGACATCTACGCCACCGCCTTCGAAGTCTCGCCGACCTGGCTGGTGGAAGCGGCCTCGCGTCGCCAGAAATGGATCGACCAGGCGCAGTCGCTCAACATCTACATGGCCGGCGCCTCGGGCAAGAAGCTCGACGAGACCTACAAGCTGGCCTGGCTGCGCGGCCTGAAGACCACCTACTACCTGCGCACCATCGCCGCGACGCACATGGAGAAATCGACCTCCAAGACCGGCGCGCTGAACGCGGTGTCGGTGGACGGCGGCATGTCGGCCAGCGCGATGGCGTCGGCCGCTCCGGCGCCGGTGGCGCCGGTGGCCGCATCGGTCACCGCCGAAGCCGATGCCGATGGCGAAGCCTGCTACCTGCGTCCGGGCGACGACGGCTTCGAGGAATGCGAAGCTTGCCAATAAGCTGCCGGTAACCCCATAGCCGCCGCCGTCATTCCCGCCGACGCGGGAATGACGGCGGTACTAATATATATACATAGAATTTAGAGGAATCCAATCATGTCGCTGTCCTGGGACGAAGAGGCCGCATCGGCCGCACCACAAGCCAACCAAGCCGCGCTGGCCGGCGGCGAGGCCAACGCCGAGCAAGTCGCGCTGCGCGTCAACGCCGACGACAAGCGCATCATCAACGGCAAGACCGACGTCAACCAGCTGGTGCCGTTCAAGTACAAGTGGGCGTGGGACAAATACCTGGCCGGCTGCGCCAACCACTGGATGCCGCAGGAAGTGAACATGCAGCGCGACATCGAGCTGTGGAAGAACCCGAACGGCCTGACCGAGGACGAGCGCCGCCTGGTCAAGCGCAACCTGGGCTTCTTCGTCACCGCCGACTCGCTGGCCGCCAACAACATCGTGCTGGGCACCTACCGCCACATCACCGCCCCCGAGTGCCGCCAGTACCTGCTGCGCCAGGCCTTCGAAGAGGCGATCCACACCCACGCCTACCAGTACATCGTCGAGTCGCTGGGCCTGGACGAGGGGGAGATCTTCAACGCCTACAATGAAGTCAAGTCGATCCGCGACAAGGACGAGTTCCTGATCCCGTTCATCAACACGCTGACCGATCCGGCCTTCACCACCGGCACCGTCTACAACGACCAGCAGCTGCTGAAGTCGCTGATCGTGTTCGCCTGCCTGATGGAAGGCCTGTTCTTCTACGTCGGCTTCACCCAGATCCTGGCGCTGGGCCGCCAGAACAAGATGATGGGCGCCGCCGAGCAGTACCAGTACATCCTGCGCGATGAATCGATGCATTGCAATTTCGGCATCGATTTGATCAACACCATCAAGATGGAAAACCCGCTGCTGTGGACGCCCGCGTTCAAGGAAGAGATCAAGCAGCTGTTCCTGAAGGCGGTGGACCTGGAGTACGCCTACGCCGAAGACACCATGCCGCGCGGCGTGCTGGGCCTGAACGCCACCATGTTCAAGGGCTACCTGCGCTTCATCGCCAACCGCCGCGCCACGCAGATCGGCCTGGATACGCTGTTCGACCAGGAAGAGAACCCGTTCCCGTGGATGAGCGAGATGATCGACCTGAAGAAAGAGCGCAACTTCTTCGAGACCCGCGTCACCGAATACCAGACCGGCGGCGCGCTCAACTGGGATTAAGCGCTCCCGCGCTCTCCCCGAAGCCCGGCAATCGCCGGGCTTTTTTTGTGCCCGCTCGCGGCAGCAGGTGCAGGGGAGGGCGATACAGCCCTATGCGGCATTCCTTCTATTTTCTCTTCTATTTTCTTCTATTTTTTTCGGCTTTGAACTTCCCCGGGAATGGCCGGTCCAACCAGGGGAAAGCAGAACAAAATAGAAGGGAAAATCGAATGAAATCCACAATGACCCTGCAGGTGGACACCGACACCCTGCTCAAACTGATCGGGCAACTGCGCGTGCGCGGCGGCTCGCAGGATCTGTCGGCCGCCATCAGCTCTGCGATCGAACTGTGGCTGCGCGAGCAATCCAGGCTGGCCGCCGGCTGCGATCCCGCCAGCGTGCGCGGCTACCAATGGAAAACGCTGTTCCTGCCGGAAGGCACGGTGCTGCGCTCGTGGAGCTACGGCGAACACAACTACGCCCGCGTCGAAGGCGACCAGATCATCCACGAAGGCAAGGCGGTCTCGCCCAACCAGTTCGCGCAATCTTTCGCCCGCACCACCCGCAACGCCTGGACCGACCTGTACGTCCGCCGCCCTGAAGACAAGCAGTTCAAGCCCGCCTGCCGGCTGCGCCAGGAGCTGGCCGAGCAGGCCAAACGACCAGCAGGGCCGGCGATCCCGCCCCCGCTCCCGGATGCGACGATGCTGGCGCTGATCGCCGCGCTGCAAGCGCAAGCCCGCCCGCCCGAAGTCGCCGCCACGCCACCCGCCCCACCGCGTGACACCACGCCGCGCGCCGGCTGGAATCTACCCGAGCGCCGACAATTCCGCTTCCGCATCGAGGACGTCGCGTTTGACTAGATAGAGAGGCCTGGCGGCGCGCTTTGCTATTGCAGATCAATACCCGGCGTCGTGAGGAGGGTAAGAGTGATCTCTGGTTCCACAACCCGGGAGAACATCATGAACACAACCGACCTGATGCCGATAGACGGCTTGGAGACCTTGCACGCGGAACTGCGCGCACTGATCGCCTCCAGCCGGCAACGCCTGTCCGCCACCGTCAACGCCGAACTTAGCCAGCTCTACTGGACGGTGGGGCGACGCCTATCCACCGAAGTGCTGGCCGGCGGGCGCGCCGAATATGGCTCCCAACTAATACAGAGTTTGGGAACAAAACTGACGCAGGAATTTGGCCGGGGGTTTGACGGCCCGAATCTGCGGCGCATGGTGCAATTCGCGCAAACTTTTTCCAACCCGGAAATTGTCGTGACACTGTCACGCAAATTGAGTTGGAGCCACTTCCTGCTATTAATAACTATAAAAGCAGAGGCGGCACGTCAGTATTATGCGCGACAAAGCATCGCGGAATGCTGGGCTGTACGAGAGCTGCGCCGGCAGATCGATCGCAAAAGCTTCGAGCGTAGCGAGCTCGCCGGCGCCTTCACACCGCCTGCGGCGTCGACCACCGAGATCTCCCCATCGGCGATCTTTAAAGATCCCTATTTCCTCGACTTCCTGGGACTGAACCAAGGGTACGATGAAGCGGATCTGGAGGCCGCGATCCTGCTTCAGCTGAAGGCCTTTATCCTGGAACTCGGCAAAGGCTTCGCTTTCGTCGAGCGCAAAAAGCGCATGGTCATCGACGGCGAGGACTTCTACCTCGACCTGCTGTTCTTCCACCGCCGGCTGCGCCGCCTGGTGGCCGTCGAACTCAAGCTGGGGCGTTTCAAGGCCTCCCACAAGGGACAGATGGAGCTGTACCTCAAATGGCTGGACCGGCATGAGCGCCAGGCTGGCGAAGAGTCGCCCATCGGTTTGATCCTGTGCGCGGAATCGCGGCGCGAACAGGTCGAGCTGCTGCAAATGCAGAAGGACGGCATCACCGTCGCCGAGTACTGGACCGAGCTGCCGCCCAAGGCCGAACTTGAAAGTCAGCTGCGCACCGCGCTCGCCGATGCGCGCGAACGTTTGGCCAGGCGCGGACTGTTGGCGGCGGATCACGATCCCCGATGAACTTTCGCGCGAACGAACCGGCATGCGCGGCGATGCTGCCGACGATGTCGCGCGCCGTCGCCCCGGGCACACCTGCATCCGCCGCCAGCCGCATGGACGTCGCGATGATTGAGCACGGCCTTGAACACGCAACGCTGGAACGCCGCATCGAACCGCACCAGCGCTTTGGGCCGCGAGACGTGTGTGATCCGCCCAGCAGAACCAACTGCGTGAGAATGTCGCTGTCCTCGTGCGCTGAATTTCGAGGCCGGCATTCACTCGGCGCCGCATCGCAAGCGGAGCATGCGCGCGCTGCTTAACGCCGATTTACATCCACCCGCATCCGCGCACGACGCAGGCGCGCTGCGGCGCCGCGCTGTATTGTGCTTGCCATTCCTCGCACTCTGTCTCATAATCGCGACGAATTTAAAAACAGCGAGCAGCGACAGCACGCAGGCGATGCGCCGGCGCTCTCGGATTCGGAAGCGGGTGATGGCGATGACGTGGCGAGCATGCCGGCATCGAAACAAACCCAGGCGGCATAAGGCGCGCTTTGAAGCGCGGTTTTTCCGCGCGGCGCCGGCGGCGCGCTTCCGAACTCGATCGAGCGCGCACATCGCGAACGCGGCGTCGCAGGCTGGCAGGTGGAATCGGCGCGGGTATGTGAGTTGGCGAGCTTTCGTCGAAAAAAAAGCGCGCGATATCTATCGTGCTGGTTGCGCACCGACAAGGTTTTCGTGTACTTTACGAGAATGAAAATGCGTGAATGTGAAGGCTGCGTTTTTCGCAGCGCGCATACCGCATAAATGATCGCGATACGGGATTTGATTCACACAGATATGCACAAGACCACACCGTTTTTGTTCAACCGTCTTGCCTGATTAGGTTCGGGCTGGGCGGTTTTTTCTTTGAAAACGAAAACCGTGAATGGCTGCGACGTCGGTCCCTGGAGCTGAGCACACGCCCGAGACCACCCGCAACGTCGCAACAAGATGAGTACCCGCATGCCGCGCCGGCCACGGACGGCGTGCGGGTCGATGGCTGAAGCGCTGCACTCGTGAGGGGTTGCAGCAGTTCAGCCGGTGCCGCATTCATTAGCGCAAACCGTCGTCCGTTTGTGCCGATGAATAATTCGCCTGGCCCAATCCCGGGCTGGACGGGTTTAAATCTTGTAATGAATTTTTCCCATCCCCGATGAAGGAGAACTAAAAATGGCAACAGCCGCAAAGAAACCAGCAGCAAAGAAACCGGCCGCGAAAGCCGCCGCCCCAGCGAAAAAGCCTGTCGCAGCGAAAGCCGCCGCCAAGCCAGCCGTCAAAGCCGCCGCTAAACCAGCAGTGAAAAAAGCCGCCGCCAAACCAGCCGCCAAACCAGCCGCTAAACCAGCCGCGAAAAAAGCCGCCGCCAAACCAGCAGCCAAACCAGCTGTGAAAAAAGCAGCCGCCAAGCCAGCAGCGAAAAAAGTCGTCGCCAAAGCCGCAGCAAAACCAGCAGCAAAACCAGCAGCGAAAAAAGTAGCCGCTAAACCAGCAGCGAAAAAAACCGTCGCCAAAGCAGCATCCAAGCCGGCAGCGAAAAAAGTAGCAGCCAAACCGGCAGCGAAAAAAGTCGCGGCCAAGCCAGCAGCAAAAAAAGTCGTCGCCAAGGCAGCAGCTAAACCGGCCGCTAAAAAAGCAGTCGCCAAGCCAGCAGCAAAAAAAGCCGCAGCCAAGCCAGCCGCCAAAAAAGTCGCCGCCAAACCAGCAGCGAAAAAGCCGGTAGCTAAAGCAGCAGCCAAGCCAGCAGCGAAAAAAGCTGTCGCCAAAAAACCAGTCGTAAAAGCAGCAGCCAAGCCGGCTGCAAAGGCAGCGGCTAAGCCAGCAGCAAAAAAGCCGGTTAAAGCAGCCGCCAAGCCGGCTGCCAAACCAGCTGCCAAGCCAGCCGCCAAGAAGGTCGCCGCCAAACCGGCAGCCGCGCCAGCGCCAGCCGCAGCACCGGCAGCGCCAGCCGCTGCCGCTCCAGTAGCAGCTAAACCAGCTGTGAAAAAAGCGGCGCCGAAAAAGCCTGCGGTGAAGAAGGAAGCTGTCGCCAAGCCAGCCGCTCCAGCCGCTGCGCCAGCAGCAAAAACCGTGTTGGCGCCGGCAGCAGCATGGCCGTTCCCAACCAGCACGCGTCCTTCCTAAGCGTTCCCGCTTAGGTGCCTGCTGAGGCAACCGGCCGCTGTGTGAGACAATCACACAGCGGCTTTTTTATTGGAGGGGATTCGTGCTTAGTATTGTCATGTTGATTGTCGACGCCATCGCCACCCTGTTGGGCGGCGCCTTGTTGCTGCGTTTCTGGATGCAGGCGATCCGCGTCCGTCCGCCATCGTCGGTGGCGCAATTCACGTTCCAGTTATCGGATTGGCTGGTGCGGCCGTTGCGGCGCATCGTGCCCGGTGTGGGCGGCTACGACTGGGCCAGCCTGATCGGGGCCTTCCTGATCGTGCTGCTGGCCACCTCGGTGCTGCTGCTGAACGGCTGGCCGGCGCAGGCGATGCTGCTGATGGCGTGCCAGCGCTTCCTGCAGTGGATCCTGTACGGCTTCATGGCGCTGCTGGTGGTCGAGGCGATCTTCAGCTGGGTCAACCCGCACGCGCCGCTGGCGCCGTTCGTGCGCGCGCTCAACGAGCCGCTGCTGCGTCCATTGCGCCGCGTGGTGCCGCTGGTGGGCAACCTGGACCTGTCGCTGCTGGTGGCGCTGATCCTGCTGCAGATCGCCAACATCCTGCTGGGGATGGCGTTCAGCGGCCGCTGAAAACGCACCCCAAAACAAAAGGGCAGACCGATGGTCTGCCCTTTTTTCATCCACGCTGCGATTGAGCGGCGCCTCAACCCGGTGAGGCGGGGTCAGACCCCGTACGGGGTCTGACCCCTGCATGCCGCCGTGCGGGTTAGTAGCGGTAGCCGAAGGCGGCTTCAAACTTGTCGGCGATCTCGGCGGCGGTCGGGCTGTGGTTCTGCGCGCCCTTGCTGGCGATCTTGATCGCGCCCAGCAGGCTGGCCAGGCGGCCGGTGGTCTCCCACTTCCAGCCGTTGGTGATGCCGAACAGCAGACCGGCGCGATAGGCGTCGCCGCAGCCGGTCGGATCGACCGCCTCGGCCACCGGCACCGCCGGGATCTCGATGCGCGCGCCCTTGGTGTAGATCTCCGAACCGTGCTCGCCGCGGGTGACGATCAGCGCCTCCAGGCGGCCGGCGATGTCCGGGATGGTCAGGCCGGTGCGGTCCATCAGCAGCTCGATCTCGTAGTCGTTGGCGGTGACGTAGGTGGCCTGGTCGATGAAGGCGATCAGCTCGGCGCCGTTGAACATCGGCAGCTGCTGGCCCGGATCGAAGATGAACGGGATCTGCAGCTTGGCCAGGTCGGCGGCGTGCTTCTGCATGCCCAGGTGGCCGTCCGGCGAGATGATGGCGAGCGCCGCCGGTCCGGCCTTGGCGACGTCGTTCTCGTGGGCGTACGACATGGCGCCCGGGTGGAAGGCGTTGATCTGGTTGTTGTCCTCGTCGGCGGTGACGAAGCACTGCGCGTTGTACGCCTCCGGCTTGATCAGGATGTTGTCGGTGGCCAGACCGAGCTTGCGGAAGCGCTCCATGTAGGCCGCGTTGTCCTGGCCCATGACGCCGACGATGCGCGGATCGCCGCCCAGCAGCTTGAGGTTGTAGGCGATGTTCGGCGCGCAGCCGCCGAATTCCGTGCGCATGGTCGGCGCCAGGAAGGAGACGTTCACCTTGTGCAGCTGGTCGGCCAGCAGGATGCTGTCGAAGCGGCCGGGGAATTGCAGGATGGTGTCGATGGCGATCGAGCCGCAAATCAGAGAGGTCTGGGTCATGATGGATCTTTATGGATAGAAGACTGCAATGTGGTAGCCGGATGCTTTCAGCTGCTTCAGTTCGAAGTACAGTTTGACGGATTGCTCGGTGTGCGGCGCGAAGCCCTGGTCCGGCGCGGCGTCGGCGCCGAGGTAGTCGCGCGGCGTGAAGACGCGGCGCAGGATGCGCTTGTCGGCCGCGTCGTCCAGCACCAGTTCGATGTGCGGCCAGGCTTGCGCGGTGGCGCCCTGGTTGCGCAGCAGCGTGGTGAAGGAGAAGGTGGTCTCGCTCAGGGTTTGCAGCTCGCCCTGTTCGATGCTCAGCTCGTCGATCTGCGCCGGCAGTGCGATCTTGCAGCCCAGCGTGGCGCAGGCGGCCAGCAGCGCCGGCTTCAGCGCCGGCACGGCGGCGGCGATCTGGTTGCGGAAGGTGGTCAGGCCCTGCGCCACCAGCGCGCCGGCCAGCAGCACCGAGCCGGCGGCCATGGCGATGGTGGCGGCCTTGCCGAACTTCCGGCGGCGGCGGTCGCGCTTGATGAAGCCGGGTTCGGCGTCGTCGGCTTCGATTTGCGGCGCGGCTTCGTCGTCTTCCGCCGCGGCCTGCAGCGGGACGTGCGGGCGCGTGAGGTGGGCTTCGGCCAGGCCGGCGCTGGAGAGCTGGACCAGCGCTTCTTCGTCGACTTCGTCGAGTTCGTCGTCGCGCAGGGTGCGCGGCGCGGCGGCGACGATGGCGCCGGCGTCGCGAGGCGGCTCGTCCCAGGTCGGTTCGGCGCGGGCCGATGCGTCGGCGGGCGGCGCGTCGTCCAGCGTCGGTTCGCGGCGCTCGCCGGCGGCCGGCATCCCGGCGAGGAAGTCGGGCGCGGGGAGGTCGGCCGCTTCCGGCGCGCGCTCGGGAGCGATGGTCTGCTCCATGATCTGCAATTCGGCTTCGAGCGCCGCCTCCAGTTCTTGGTCCGACATCGCCTCGACGCTCAGCGCGTCTGCGAACGGCTGCCCGGCTTCGGGCTCGGGATCGATGTCCAGGTCGAGATCGAGCGGCGCCTCGGCGGCCGCTGGCGGCGCGGCCGCTTCGGCGTGCAGCTCGGGTTCAGGTTCTGGTTCGGGTTCCGGCTCCGGCTCGATGGCGAGATCGATGTCGGCGGCGGCGGGCGGCGGCGCGATATCTTCGGCGCCGGGCGGCGCCATGTCGGCCGCCTCCAGCGCGGTATCGAGTTCCAGCGTGTAGATCGGTTCATTGCCCAGCACCTCGGCGGCGCGGGTGTCGAGCGCGGCCATCTTCTGGTCGAAGGGCGTCGGTTCGGGCAGGGGAGAGGCCGGCGGCGCGATGGCCAGCGGCTGGACTTGGGCGATCGGCTCCAGCAGCGCCGCATTGCCGTCGAAGACTTCATTGCAGGCGCCACAGCGCACTATGCCCCCACGTAATTTCAACTGGTCATGAGCGACCCGAAACGTCGTGTTGCAGTGGGGGCATTTGGTGGCGAGCGCCATTGCCGTGGTTAGCGTGCCGCCGGAGCCGTGTCGCTACCGAGGCGGCCGTGCAGCGCCACCCAGCCTTCCTGCTCCGCCCACACGCCCAGCTTGATGAACGGGGCGTACGCGGCGGCGACTTCCTCGGCCTGGCGCGCCAGCACGCCCGACAGGATCAGCGCGCCGCCGTCGGCGACGCGGCCCGACAGCATCGGCGCCATCAATTTCAAAGGGCTCGACAGGATGTTGGCGACCACGATGTCGAACTTCTGCGTCGCATGCTTGGACTCGGCGAAGCTATCCGGCAGGAAGAACTCGATCTCGCAATGGTTGCGCTGCGCGTTGTCCGCCGCCGACTCGATCGCTTGCGGATCGATGTCGACGCCGACCACCTCGCCGGCGCCGACCTTCTTGGCCACCATCGCCAGGATGCCGGAACCGCAGCCGTAGTCGAGCACCGTCTTGTCCGGCGCCGGATTGGCCTCCAGCCACTCCATGCACAGACGGGTGGTCGGATGGCTGCCGGTGCCGAAGGCCAGGCCAGGATCCAGCTCCAGGATCAGCGCGTCGGGATTGGGCGCCTCGTGCCAGCTCGGCACGACCCAGATGTTCTTGCCGATGTGGATGGGCGCGAACTGCGACTGCGTCAGGCGCACCCAGTCCTGCTCCTCGACCTTGCGGGTGGTGAACTTCGGCAGCGTCGCCAAACCGATCTGGCCGGCGGCGGCCGCGACGATCACCGCCTGGTCGTCATCCTCATTGGTCAGGGCGACCACGCGGCTGTGGTCCCATGCCGCCTCGGTCGGTTCCATGCCCGGCTCGCCGAACAGCGGTTTTTCCGCGTCGGTGCCTTCGTCCGCGTCCTCCACGGACACCGACAGCGCGCCCACGTCCATCAGCGCTTCCGACAATGCTTCCGCGTGGTCGCGGGCGATTTCGATGACGATTTCGGTCCAGCTCATTATTGTGCCGCCTTCAAGCTCAGTTTGTGCAGGTCCGGCATGTCGGCCAGCTTCTGCTCCAGGTAATGAATGTTGGTGCCGCCTTCGATGAAGCGGGCGTCGACCATCAGCTCGCGGTGCAGCGGGATGTTGGTCGAGATGCCTTCGACCACCATTTCCGACAGCGCGATCTGCATGCGGCGGATCGCCTGCTCGCGCGTGGCGCCGTAGGAGATCACCTTGCCGATCATCGAATCGTAGTGCGGCGGTACATAATAACCCGCGTAGGCATGCGAGTCGACGCGCACGCCCGGACCGCCCGGCACGTGCCACGACGTGATGCGGCCCGGCGACGGCGTGAACTTGAACGCGTCCTCGGCGTTGATGCGGCACTCGATGGCGTGGCCGGACAGCATCACGTCGCGCTGGCGGAAGCGCAGCTTCTCGCCGGCGGCGATGCGAATCTGCTCCTGCACGATGTCGATGCCGGTGATCATTTCGGTGACCGGATGTTCGACCTGGACGCGGGTGTTCATCTCGATGAAATAGAACTCGCCGTTCTCGTACAGGAACTCGAAGGTGCCGGCGCCACGGTAGCCGATCTTGCGGCAGGCCTCGGCGCAGCGGTCGCCGATCTTTTCGATCAGCTTGCGCGGGATGCCCGGCGCCGGCGCTTCCTCGATGACCTTCTGGTGGCGGCGCTGCATCGAGCAGTCGCGTTCGCCCAGCCAGACGGCGTTTTTGTGTTCATCGGCCAGGATCTGGATTTCCACGTGACGCGGATTTTCCAGATACTTCTCCATATAGACTTCCGGATTGCCGAAAGCCGTGCCGGCCTCGGTCTTGGTCATCGCGACCGCGTTGATCAGCGCCGCCTCGGTATGCACCACGCGCATGCCGCGACCGCCGCCGCCGCCGGCCGCCTTGATGATGACCGGGTAGCCGACCTTGCGCGCAATTTGCACGATCGCCTTAGGATCGTCCGGCAACGCGCCGTCCGAACCGGGCACGCACGGCACGCCGGCCTTGATCATGGTCTGCTTGGCCGACACCTTGTCGCCCATCAGGCGGATCGATTCGGAGCGCGGACCGATGAAGACGAAGCCGGATTTCTCCACGCGCTCGGCGAAGTCGGCGTTCTCCGACAGGAAGCCGTAGCCCGGATGGATCGCTTCAGCGTCCGTCACTTCGGCCGCGCTGATGATGGCCGGCATGTTCAGATAGCTCAGCGTCGACGGCGCCGGTCCGATGCACACCGATTCATCGGCCAACTTCACGTATTTGGCGTCTTTGTCCGCTTCCGAGTGGACCACAACCGTCTTGATACCCATCTCGCGGCAGGCGCGCTGGATACGGAGGGCGATTTCGCCGCGGTTGGCAATGAGGATTTTTTCAAACATGATAGGTTCGCGTATGTCTGTGAGCGCCGGCGGACCGGCAACGTCAGGTAGAGGAGGGAATGCGGACCAAGCCGGCGCGCCCGTCACCGAAGGGGAGGGCGCGAGCCGGTCTTAGCCTATCACAAACAGCGGTTGGCCGAACTCGACCGGCTGGCCGTTTTCAACCAGGATCTGGGTGATCGTGCCGGACTTGTCGGCATCGATTTCATTGAGCAGCTTCATCGCTTCGATGATGCACAGGGTGTCGCCTTCCTTGACCACGGCGCCCACTTCGACATACGCGGCCGAACCGGGGGCGGACGAACGGTAGAAGGTGCCGACCATCGGCGACTTCACGATGTGGCCGGTCGGCTCGGCGGCGACGGCGGCCACTGGGGCGGCGGCGGCCGGGGCGGCGGCTGGGGCCGGAGCCGAGTGATACTGCTGCATGCCTTGCGGCTGCATCATCACCATCTGGTTTTGCGGCATGGCGGACGACTTGACGATGCGCACTTTGCTTTCGCCTTCGGTCACTTCGAGTTCGGCGATGTCCGATTCTGCGACCAAATCAATCAAGGTCTTCAGCTTGCGTAGATCCATGTAACCCCCAGGAATGTCTTGTTATGAGTGTGAGCGGTGGCGCCTTGTGGGCGGAACCGGGCTAAAAATAAGCGCAGATCGCGTAGATTAACGCCTTTTAAGGACGAAGTCGATGGCAAACCGATATCCTTCGATATCCAGTCCGCAGATCGTGCCTAGTGCGATCGCGCTCAGGAAAGAGTGGTGGCGAAACGGCTCGCGCTGGTAAATATTCGAAATATGCACTTCCACGAACGGTATCGCCACCCCTGCCAGGGCGTCGCGCAAGGCCACGCTGGTGTGGGTGAGGCCGCCCGGGTTGATGACGATGGCGTCCACGCCCTCGCTCCTGGCGGCGTGGATGCGGTCGATCAGTGCGCCTTCGTGGTTGCTCTGAAAGCAGGACAAGCTCGCGCCGGCGGCCTGGGCTTGCGCCTGGGCTGCCTGTTCGATATCGGCCAAAGTGCTAGCGCCGTACACCTCGGGCTCGCGGCTTCCCAACAAATTCAGGTTGGGTCCGTTGAGCAGTAAGAGGTTTTTTGCCATGGGTTCAAGACCGTTTTCCGCGAAAGTTCCGCATTTTGCCGCCAACTGCCGGCATTGGCAAGAGAAAAAAACTTATGAATCTGCTTACAGAGTTGCCAGGTCCTTGCGCAGCTCGTCAAACTTCAGGCGGCCCAGATAGGTCTTCTTGACCTGGCCGTCGGCGCCGATCAGCACCGTGTAGGGCAGGCCGCCGCCGCTGTTGCCGAACTGGCGCGACAGCTCGGTGCCGCTCATGCCGGCCACCAGCACCGGGTAGCTGATCTTATATTTGTCGTTAAATTCGGCGATATTTGTCGGCGAATCGATACCGATGCCGATAACTTGCAGCTTCTTGCCCTCTTCTCCGGCGGCCAGCGCCGACAGTTCCGGCATCTCCTGCACGCAGGGGCCGCACCATGGCGCCCAGAAATTGACCAGCACCGCCTTGCCCTTGTACTGTGCCAGCGCGGTGGCCGCGCCCCTGGCGTCGGGCAGGGTTTGCTTGAACAGTTCGGCCACCGGGCCGGTCACGCCGGCCGGCGCGGTGGCGGTGATCGGCGCCGCGTCCTGTTTCTTGTAGCCGACATAGGCGCCGGAAGCGGCAAATAATAAAGCGACAACAACGTAGCTGGCGAGGTGTTTTTTGTTCATGGTGTGGGAGGGTTTTCGTGAGTACTGTTAACTAATAGGGAGCGCACGGCGGCCAGGTCGGCGCGCATCAACTTGCCATCGCCGCGTGTCTTGACGGCCCCGCGCAAATCGTCGAGCTCATACAAGGCGGCGTGGACGCCTTCCTTGTGCCACATGAAGCTGACCGTCTCGACCGAGCCGTAACGCGGCCCCTTGAAATGCGGCGTCTCGGAAATGTCGATTTGCACATTCCGGTTCAGCAGGAAGATTTCCACTTCCTTGGCGCTGTCGGCGAACAGCTGTAGATGGATGTCGTCGTGCGGGCCGGCCGTGCCGTTCAAGACGGCGCCGGTCAGGTAGGGATGGAAGGCGGCCAGGCCCTCCATGATGTCGACTGCCAGCGTGCGCAGCCGGAACAGGCGGGCCGGCTGCGTGTCGGCGTGGAACAGCGACTGGTAGATGCGCACCTCGGCCTCGATCTGCGCATTGTCCGGCAGCAGGTTCAGCGGCGGCTGGGTGTCGCCGAGGATCTGTTTGGCGGCCTTGCGCTTGGCGGAGTTGTAATCCTGGCCATCCTGGGCGATCAGGCGCGCGGCGGCGGCGGCGATTTCCGCGCGCAGCAGCAGCACTTCTTCAATAACATTCGGCGTCATGGACGAGATAATACTCCGAACCGGGAAAACGGCGGCGGGTCGGGTAAAATCGCGTATTCATCCGCTCGCCTTCATCTAGTAGTTATACACATGCACATTCATATCCTCGGTATTTGCGGCACCTTCATGGGCGGCCTGGCCGTCCTGGCAAAAGAAGCGGGCCACCGCGTCACCGGCTGCGACGCCAACGTCTATCCGCCGATGAGCACCCAGCTGGAAGCGCAGGGCATCGAGCTGATCCAGGGCTTCGGCCCCGAGCAGATCGCCCTCAACCCCGACCTGTACGTGATCGGCAACGTGGTTTCGCGCGGCAATCCGCTGATCGAGGAAATCCTCAACCGCGGCCTGCCCTACGTCTCCGGCCCGCAGTGGATGGGCGACCATATATTAAGAGACAAATGGGTGCTGGCCGTCGCCGGCACGCACGGCAAGACCACCACCACCGCCATGCTGACCTGGATCCTGGAAGACGCCGGCTACGCGCCCGGCTTCCTGATCGGCGGCGTGCCGATGAACTTCGGCGTCTCGGCGCGGCTCGAAGGCGACAAGGAATCGATCTTCTTCGTCATCGAGGCCGACGAGTACGACACCGCCTTCTTCGACAAGCGCAGCAAGTTCGTCCACTACCACGCCAAGACCGCCATCCTCAACAACCTGGAATACGACCACGCCGACATCTTCCCCGACCTGGGCGCCATCGAGACCCAGTTCCACCACTTGGTGCGCACGGTGCCGGGCATCGGCCGCGTCATCGTCAACGGCGACGAGGCCTCGCTGCAGCGCGTACTCAAGCGCGGCTGCTGGAGCGAGAAGGAAAGCTTCGGCCGCGCCGACGGCGCCGACTGGACCTTGAACGAACACGACGACGGCAGCTTCGACGTCATCTTCAAGGGCGAAACGGCCGGCCACGTCGCGTGGTCGCTGACCGGCAAGCACAACCGCTCCAACGCGCTGGCCGCGATCGCCGCCGCGCGTCACGTCGGCGTGCCGGTGGCGCAGGCGGCCAAGTCGCTGGCCACGTTCGAGAACGTCAAGCGCCGCATGGAAGTGCGCGGCGTAGTGAACAATATTACGGTTTACGACGATTTCGCCCACCACCCGACCGCCATCGCCACCACCGTCGGCGGCCTGCGCCAGAAGATCGGCAAGACCGGCCGCATCCTGGCCGTGCTGGAGCCGCGCTCCAACACCATGAAGCTGGGCGCGATGAAGGATGCGCTGCCGGGCAGCCTGGTCGACGCCGACCTGGTGTTCGGCTTCGGCAGCCAGCAGGCGTTGGGCTGGAGCATCGGCGACGCGCTGGCGCCGCTGGGCGAGATCGCCGGCGGCTACGACGACCTGACGCTGCTGGTCGCCGCCATCGCCAAGGCCGCGCAGCCGGGCGACCACATCATCGTGATGAGCAACGGCGGCTTCGGCGGCGTGCACGACAAGATCCTGGAAGCGCTGGCCCAATGATTCTCTATCTGCACGGATTCCGCTCCTCGCCCAAGTCCATGAAAGCGCGCCTGGTCGGCGAGCGCATGGCGGCGCTGGGGTTGGCCGATCAGCTGGTCTGCCCGCAGTTGCCGGCATCGCCGAAAGCGGCGATGGAACTGGCGCTCTCTTTAATAGAGGGCGTGCCGGCCGGCGAGCTGAGCATCGTCGGCTCCTCGCTGGGCGGCTACTACGCGACCTGGCTGGCCGAGCGCCTCGGCTGCCGCGCCGTGTTGCTGAACCCGGCCATCGTCCCGCTGAAAAATCTGGAACAGCACATCGGCGTGACCACGCAATACCATTCCGACGAACCGTTCGAATTCAAGCGCGAATACGGCGACGAACTGCGCGCGCTGGCGGTCGGCCACATCACGCAACCGGAACGCTACTTCCTGATCGCCGCCACCGGCGACGAAGTGCTGGACTATCGCGACATGGTGGCGCACTATGCGGGCGCGCGTCAGCACGTGATCGACGGCAGCGACCATGCGATTTCCGAGTTCCCGCAATACCTGGACGAGGTGCTGGCCTTCTGCGGCGTCGAGGCCGGGCGTTGAACGGCCCGTCGCTGCGGCAGACGCAATGGCGTCCCCACGTGCTGGCGCTGAACGCACCGCCGGCCTATCGCCCGTGGCTGCTGGAAGGCGGCTCGCTGACCGCCAGGCTGAAAGCGCACAGCGACGCCTTCCGCGTGCAATGCCTGCACCAGCGCACCGCGCGCTGCCTGTCGGACGAGGCGCAAGCGATCGGCATGCACCGGCCCGGCCGCGTCTGGGAGAGGGAAGTGCTGCTGAGGTGTGATAATACGCCGGTGGTGTTCGCGCACACGGTGGTGCCGATGACGGCCACCGCCGAGGATTGGCCGCTGTTCAGCGCGCTGGGCGAGCGCTCGCTGGGCACGACCCTGTTCGGCGATCCGCGCGTGCGGCGCGGCGTGCTGGAATTTGCAAGATTGCGCGAAGGGCATCCGCTGGCGCGGCGCGCCCGCGAGGCGCTCGGGCTGGAAGGCCTGGACGGCGCCAATGAGCTCATATTATATGCACGGCGCTGTTTATATCAGCGTCGCCGAGGTACCCTGCTGGTGACGGAAGTGTTTTTGCCCTCCGTCCTGGAATTAATATCAACGAACAAAAGCAAGCAATGAATCTATTTTTCGAAGAATCCGGCGACTTCAAGGTCGGCACCATGATGTCGCAAGCCGGCGAGGCCTACCAGGTTGAGATGGCCAGCGGCAAGCGCACCAAGGTCAAGATCAAGGACGTGCTGCTGCAATACGAAAAGCCGTCGCCGGCCGACCTGATGGAGCAAGCCAAGGCCATCGTCGCCGACATCGACCTCGAATTCCTGTGGGAAGTGGCGGGCGAGGAGGAATTCGGCTTCGCCGAGCTGGGCGCCGAATATTTCGGCCACGCGCCGCTGCCGGTCGAAGCGGCCGGGCTGATCCTTTGCCTGCACTCGTCGCCGATCTACTTCTACAAAAAAGGCCGTGGCCGCTACAAGGCCGCGCCGGAGCAATCGCTGCGCGCCGCCCAGGCCGGCATCGAGAAAAAGAAACAGCAGGCGCTGGTGCAGGCCGAGTACGTCGAGGAACTGAAGGCCAACAAGCTGCCGGCCTCGATGCAGAACATCGTCATGCAGCTGCTGTTCAAGCCGGACAAGAATTCGATCGAATACAAGGCGCTGGAAGCGGCGTGCAACGATCTGCATACCAACCCGCAGCGGCTGATGCTGGCGGCCGGCGGCATCGCCTCGCCGAAGGCGCTGCACATGGCCAAGTTCCTGTTCGAGAATTTCCCGCGCGGCGCCGGCTTCCCGGACGTGCCGGTGCCGGTCGTGACGGCCAAGCTGCCGCTGGCCGACGTGCAGGCCTTCTCGATCGACGACGTCACCACCACCGAGATCGACGACGCCTTCTCCGTCACCAGGCTGGCCGACGGCAACGTCAGGATCGGCATCCACATCGCCGCGCCGGGCCTGGGCATCAAGCCGGACGACGCGGTCGACAAGATGGCGCGCGCGCGCATGTCCACGGTCTATATGCCGGGCGACAAGATCACCATGCTGCCGGACTCCATCGTCGAAGCCTTCACGCTGGCCGAGGGCAAGACCTGCCCGGCGCTGTCGCTGTACGCCACGCTGAACCCGGCCGACTGGTCGGTGCTGTCGACCGAAACCCGCGCCGAGATGGTGCCGATCGCCAGCAACCTGCGCCACAACGACCTGGACGACCTGGTCAACGAAGAGACGCTGGCCAGCGGCGAGGGCGAGTACAAGCACAAGGAAGAGCTGGGCCTGATCTGGCAATGGGCGCAGGTGCTGGAAGCGGCGCGCATGGTCAAGCGCGAAGGCTTCGGCCTGAAGCCGGAACAGAACAACCGCGTCGACTTCAACTTCTACGTCGAAGACGACGTCGTCACCGTCAGCCGCCGCAAACGCGGCGCGCCGCTGGACAAGATCGTCGCCGAGCTGATGATCTTCGCCAACAGCACCTGGGGCAAGCTGATGCACGACCACGGCGTGCCGGGCATCTACCGCAGCCAGGGCCAGGGCGTCGGCGGTTGGGCCGCCAAGATGCAGGTGCGCATGGTCACCCATGCCGCGCCGCACCAGGGCCTGGGCGTGGACCAGTACGCGTGGAGCACCTCGCCGCTGCGCCGCTATACCGACCTGGTCAACCAGTGGCAGATCCTGGCCTGCGCCGAGCACGGCGTGACCGCGCCGCTGGTGGCGCATTTCAAGCAAAAGGATGCGGCGCTGTTCGCCATCGTGTCGCAGTTCGACGCGGCCTACGCGGCCTACGGCGACCACCAATCGAACATGGAACGCTACTGGTGCCTGCGCTGGCTGGGCCAGCAGGACCAGCGCCAGGTCGAGGCCGTCGTGCTGAAGGACGAGGTGCTGCGCCTGGTCGACATTCCGCTGATCATCCGCCTGCCGGGCATGCCGTCGGTGGCGCGCGGCGCGCAGGTCAAGCTCGACATCCTGCGCTGGGACGAAGTCGATCTGACGATCGAAGCGCGCATCCTGGAAATCCCGACCACCGACGCGGTGGCCGCCGACGCCGAGCTCGACTACGAGGAAGACGAAGTGGCCGAAGAAGGGGTGGACGCACCGGAGGCCGTGGTGGAGGCGATAGCCGAAGCGCCGGCGGCCGGCCAGTAAACCCCCAGGCCAAACCGGGGTCGGACCCCGTACGGGGTCCGACCCCCCACCGGCGCAGCCGCCGGGTTTGGCAGACGCGGCGTCCGCTTTGACGTAAAATCAGACCCACCCACAACCGACCCCAGCCCCGCGTGAAGTCTTTCAAAGAAAATCGCTTCCTGTACATCGCCATCGGCGCCTCGCTGCTGGCCCACGGCGCGTTGCTCGCGGTGCGCTTCGTCGCCCCGCCACCGGCGCCGGTGCAGGCAACCGATCCCGGGCTGGAAGTCATCCTCGTCAACGCCAAGCACAGCAAGGCGCCGCTGAAGGCCGACGCGCTGGCCCAGGCCAACCTCGACGGCGGCGGCAATGTCGACAAGGGCCGCGCCAAGTCGCCCCTGCCCGACATGCGCAAGATGGAAACCGGCGACAGCATCAAGGCCGCCAAGCGCCGCATCGCCGAGCTGGAGGAGCAGCAAAAAAACCTGCTGACGCAAGTGAGCAAGCCAACACCCTTCACCGCCAACCCGGTGACGGAAAAAACCAAGCCCGATCCGCTGCCGACCGGCGCCGACCTGCTCGACGCCAGCAAGGCCATCGCCCGCCGCGCCGCCGAGATCAGCGAAACCATCGACGACCAGAACAAGCGGCCGAAGAAAACCTTTATCACGCCGAGCACGCGCGGGGTCGGCTACGCGATGTACTACAAATCGATCCAGAAGCGCATCGAGGACATCGGCACGCTGAACTTCCCGCAGTCCAACGGCCGCAAGCTGTACGGCCAGCTGGTGCTGTCGATTCCGGTGTTCCAGGACGGCACCATCTACGACAAGGAGGGCGGCATCAAGGTCGACCGCAGCTCCGGCAATACCGCGCTGGACGAGGCCGCGATGAACATCGTGCGCCGCGCCGCGCCGTTCGGCAAGTTCCCGCCGAACATGCTGTCGAGCGAGAAGGACGACCTGTGGGTGATCGTCACCACCTTCAAGTTCACCCGCGAAGACAAACTACAAGCCGATCTGAGCGGCGGAGGAAAATAAAGATGGACCGCTACTGCGTATTCGGCAACCCGATCGCCCACAGCAAATCGCCCGAGATCCACGCCGCCTTCGCGGCCCAGACCGGGCAGGCGCTGCAGTACGAACGCCGGCTGGCGCCGCTCGACGGCTTCGCCGACGCCGTGCGCGGCTTCATCGCCGAGGGCGGCAAGGGCGCCAACGTGACGGTGCCGTTCAAGCTGGAGGCGGTCAAGGTGGCGCAGGCGCTGACTATCCGCGCGCGCGCGGCCGGCGCCGTCAACACGCTGCACTTCACCGAGGACGGCATCATCGGCGACAACACCGACGGCGCGGGACTGGTGGCGGACATCGTCAACAACGCCGGCGTGCAGATCACCGGCAAGCGCGTGCTGCTGCTGGGCGCGGGCGGCGCGGCGCGCGGCGTGGTGCTGCCGCTGCTGGAGCATCGTCCGGCGCAGCTGGTCATCGCCAACCGCACCATGGCCACGGCCGAGGCGCTGGTCGAGCAGTTCGCCGCGCTGGGCGGCGAGGGCGTGGTCTCGGCGTGCGGCTATGCGGATATTGAAGGCGCGTTCGACATCGTCATCAACGCCACCTCCGCCAGCCTGGCGGCCGAAGTGCCGCCGGTATCGCCGTCGGTATTCACGCCGGGAGCGCTTGCTTTCGACATGATGTACGCGGCATCCCCCACTGTATTTTTGCAGTTCGCGGCGCAGCATGGCGCACAGTTGCGCGACGGACTGGGCATGCTGGTCGAGCAGGCGGCCGAAGCCTTCAGCCTGTGGCGCGGCGTGCATCCGGCCACCGCCGGCGTGCTGCGACAACTGCGTGCGCAGCTATGATGAAGTGGCTGAAGTGGCTCTTCATCGTCCCGATCCTGCTGATCCTGGCGGTGCAGCTGTATTTTTTCCTGCAGATCTGGTGGTGGGTCGACCACAACCCGAGCATGACCAGCTTCATGCGCGAACAGGCGGCGGCGCTGCGCGAGAAAAATCCCGATGCCAGGATCCAGCAGGTGTGGGTGCCGTACAACCGCATCTCCAACAACCTCAAGCGCGCCATCATCGCCTCCGAGGACGCCAACTTCTCCGAGCACGAGGGCGTCGACTGGGAAGCGCTGCAAAAGGCCTACGAGAAGAACAACAAGAAGAAAAAAGTGGTCTCGGGCGGCTCGACCATCACCCAGCAGCTGGCCAAGAACCTGTTCCTGTCCGGCTCGCGCAGCTATCTGCGCAAGGGGCAGGAACTGGTCATCACCTACATGCTGGAAACCCTGATGGACAAGGAACGCATCTTCGAGATCTACCTGAACGTGGTGGAATTCGGCAAGGGCACCTTCGGCGCCGAGGCGGCGGCGCGGCATTACTACGGCGTCAGCGCGGCCAACCTGGGCGCGGCGCAGGCCGCCAGGCTGGCGGTGATGCTGCCGAACCCGCGCTTCTTCGACGCGCACCGCGATTCAAACTATCTGGCGCGGCGCACCGGCGTGATCCTGCGCCGCATGGGCTCGGCGGAACTACCTTAAGGAGTCGGCTATGCAAGGCAAACAGCGCGGTATCGGATTGATCCAGGTAGCCATCGTCATGGCCTCGCTGGCGGCGGTGGCGATGGCCTTCCTGATGTCGGCCCGGCACGAGCGCAACTTCTTCACCGAAGGACTGGCCAGGCTGACCGGCAAACCTGCGGCGGCCCCCGTGGCCGAGATCGCCGTCCCGGCGGCGCCGGCCGGCGTGCTGCGCAAGTGCGTGGTCGACGGCAAAACCATGCTGTCCGACGTCGACTGCAAGGACGGCAAGGTGGTCAAGGCCATCGACACGCGGGGCATCGAAGCGCCCCAAGTCCCCAAGCCGGACCCGGCCGAGTCGGCGCCGCCGTCCGCAACCGACAAAATGATCGAAAAAGCCACCCGCTAGGCGGAAAAACCGCATGGCAGGCTGGCTTCGGCAGGGGCTTTGCGGGTACACTTGCGCTGTTTTCCAAAGGCTGCGTACCCATGATTAATGTATTCGTTCTCCAGAATGGCCGGCTCAACCAGGTGCCCATCGACAGTCGCGCCGACCTGGAGCAGGTCGAGCCGGTGTGGGTCGACCTGACCGACCCGACGGACGACGAACGCGCATGGGTCAAGACCATCTACGGCGTCACGCTGCCGGGCGAGGACGAAGTCAAGGACATCGAAGCGTCGGCCCGCTACTACGAAGCGGAAAACGGCGACCTGCACCTGCGCACCGACTTCCTGCTGGAAGAAGAGGACGGCCCGTCGCGCATCGTCACGGTGGCCTTCATCCTGGCGCGCAAGATGCTGTTCTCGGTGCACACCGACGACTTGCCGGTGTTCCGCCTGGTGCGCATGCGCGCGCGCTCGCGGCCCGGCTCGATCGCCGACTACATGGACGTGCTGCTGGACCTGTACGCGACCGACGCCGAGTACTCGGCCGACGCGCTTGAAGGCATCTACCAGAACCTGGAAGAAGTCAGCAGCCGGGTGCTGCAGGAAGAGTTCACCGACACCGATGCGGCGGCCACGCTGAACGCCATCGCCCACGAGGAAGACTTGAACGGCCGCATCCGCCGCAACATGATGGACACGCGGCGCGCGGTCAGCTTCCTGATGCGCGGGCGGCTGTTGAATTCCGAGCAGTTCGAGGAAGCGCGCCAGATTCTGCGCGACATCGAATCGCTGGACGGCCACACCTCCTTCCTGTTCGACAAGATCAACTTCCTGATGGACGCCACGGTCGGCTTCATCAACATCAACCAGAACAAGATCATCAAGATCTTCTCGGTGGCCAGCGTGGCCTTCCTGCCGCCGACCCTGATCGCCTCGATCTACGGCATGAACTTCAAGTGGCTGCCCGAACTGGAATGGCAGGCCGGCTACCCGTTCGCGCTGCTGCTGATGGTCACCAGCGCCATCGCCCCGTTCTGGTACTTCCGCCGCCGCGGCTGGCTCAAGTGACTACACCGGCTGCGGGCTGAATTCCAGCGTCAGCGTGCTGTAGTGGGGCGTGGCCTGCCAGGTTTCGTGCAGCGCCAAGGCGCGGTCGTAGAGCGTAGCCTTGAGGTCGATGTTCATCCCGGCGAAGTCGAACGGCTGCTTGCCGCGCGCCGTGCAGGCCGAGGCGGCGCCGGACAGAAACGCTTCTTGGTCGAAAGTGCCTGACCATAGCTGCGCCTGCAAACCTTCCACGATCGCCTCCGCCTGCACCGCTTCCGCCTCGACCTCCGTGTTGGCCGCGTCGTGCACCGCCTCCATGACGAACTGCGCGTCGGCGCCGCGCGCCAGCAGGCTGAGGAAGCCGTGCCGCAGCGGCAGCGCCGATTCCACCACATAGTGCACCAGATCATGCGGCAGGATGCCCTGGCGCGGCATCACCGCGTCGGTGCAGCTGCCGTTGTTGCGCACGAAGCGCAGCACATCGTATTTGTCGGTCTTCGACCGTTTCTCGGCGATCAGTTTCATCTTGCGTAATATGGTTAAATAATTCACGCCATTATGCGCCTGATCAGGGTCGGCAATCTTCACCAACTTTGACGACTGTAATAAGCAGCAGAATCCCATGATGATGGACGCCGCAGCTGGCTTCATCAGCATCAACCGCCGCCGCTTCCGCCTCAGCCGTTCGCCAGGCTCAGCCTGTCGCCGAACTGACGCGCCGGCCGCGCCCGCGGCGTCGCCGTCGCGCCGTGGCCGGTATCGAGCTTGAAGTAATCGACCAGTCCGGCCAGTCCGGTAGCCTGCTCCTGCAACTCCTGCGCGGCGGCCGACGCTTCCTCGACCAGCGCGGTGTTTTGCTGGGTCATGCCGTCCATCTCGCCGATGGCGCCGCTCACTTCCTCGATGCCGACGCTCTGCTCGGCGCTGGCGACGCTGATTTCGCCCATGATCTCAGTCACGCGCTTCACGCTGGCGACGACCTCATGCATCGTCGTGCCGGCCTCGAACACCAGATCCGAACCGATGCCGACCTTGGCCACCGAGTCGTCGATCAGCGCCTTGATTTCCTTGGCGGCGCTGGCGGAGCGGTGCGCCAGGTTGCGCACCTCGGTGGCGACCACGGCGAAGCCGCGGCCCTGTTCTCCGGCGCGGGCCGCTTCGACCGCCGCGTTCAGCGCCAGGATGTTGGTCTGGAAGGCGATGCCGTCGATGACCGAAATGATGTCGACGATCTTCCGTGACGAATCGTTGATCGACGCCATGGTGTCGGTCACTTGCTGCATCACCTGGCCGCCTTGCTCCGACACGCCGGAGGCGGACCGCGCCAGTTCGTTAGCTTGCTGGGCGTTGCTGGCGTTCTGCTTGACCGTCGAGGTCAGCTCTTCCATCGCGGTCGCCACTTTCTCCAGCGACGACGCCTGGTGTGCGGTGCGGCTGGCCAGGTCGTCATTGCCGGCGGCTATTTCGGTCGAGGCGTTGGAAATCGCATGTGTCCCCTGGCGCACCTGGCCGACGATGCGCGACAGGCTGTCGCGCATGGTCTTGATCGCAAACAGCAGGCTGGACTGGTCGCCCTGCTTGACGACGACGTCAATCGCCAGGTCGCCCTCGGCGATCCTGGTGGCGATGTCGGCGGCATACACCGGCTCGCCGCCCAACTGCGTCAGCAGCAGGCGCTTGATGATCGTGGCGATGACCACGCTCAGCACGAAAGCGGCTGCCGTCAGGACCATCGTCAGGGTTCGCGCGGTGTCGGCCCGTCTTTCAGACAAGTCTGTGGCGCGATCCATGTCGCGCTGGGTCCTGTCGACCACGACCGCGATATCGGCAACGATCTGGCGGCGCAGCGGGCTGCATTCGTTGACCAGGAACTTGCCGAAGTCCTCCATCTTGTCCGCCTCGCGCAGCTGGCGCGGCTTTTTCAGCGCCTCGGCCATGGCCAGCAGACCGGTGCGGACTTTGGCGAAGTCGGCGTCGCCGGCGAAGGCGGGGGTCATCTTTTCGAGGTTGGCCAGGTAGATGGCTTTCTGTTCGTCGACCAGCGTCAGTTCCTTGGCCGCCTGCGCCGGGTCGGTGAAGATATAGGCGTTGCGCGCGGCCAGTCCGGTCTGGGCCAGCGCCTCGCGCGCCGCGTGCAGCGGAGCGATACGATCTTCGGAAATCTGGTCCTGCTCCTTGAACGCGCTGGCGATCGAGGTCACGCCCATCAGCGTCACGGTGGCGAGGATCAGCATGAGCGCGGTCAAGGTGCCGAATCCCAGCGAGAGCTGGGTGCCGATGTTGAGTTTTTTAATCGAGTTCATGTCAATGTTCCTGGAAACAGTTGTGCGTTCCCATAAAAGCCCGGCACGGGGCAGGCGGTGGAAACGAGGCCGAAATCGGCAATGCTGACGTTAGGGGTGTTGGGTCGCGAGGATGGGGCGACGCAGGCGTGATACTGAAATACTGCTGATGCTGGAACGGGTGATGTGGTCTCAGCTATTCGGTGATGCGGATGCTGTTGCCGGCGCGATTACAGCGCCCGGCGTTGTATCTCTTCCGACGCTAGCGCCGCCAGTTCCCTGAGCGCGCGCGCTTCACGGTCGCGCAGCTTGCGCGGCTCGCGATCCAGTACGCACAGCGTGCCCAGCGGGTGATGCCCGCGATCGAGCAGCGGGAACGCGGCGTAGAAGCGGATGTGCGGCGCACCCGTCACCAGCGGGTTGTCCTGGAAGCGCGGATCGCGCGCCGCGTCCTCGACCACGAACAGCCCGGCCTGCAGCACCGCGTGGCTGCAGAAGGCCCAGTCGCGCGGCGTTTCCGTGGCCTCGATGCCGACGCGCGACTTGAACCACTGCCGGCGCGAGGTCAGCAGGCTGATCAGCGCCATCGGCGAATCGGTCACCTGGCTCGCCAGCCAGGTCAGGCGATCGAACACCGACTCGGTCGGGGTATCGATCAGGTGCAGCTTATCGAGCGCGAGCAAACGTTCTGCCTCGTCCTGCGCCACCGGATACGACGGCGCCGCCAGCGGGACAAACTCGGCGCTGCTGGGCAGCTGCGGGAGCGCCGCTGCCGGCGGCGCGGCGGCCGTGCGCTCTTCCATCAGCCGCTTCACCGCGCCAAGCCGCACCCGGCGGTGACCGCCCACCGTCTTCCATGACGGGATGGCGCCGTTTTCGATCCACTGCTGCGCGGTGCTGACGGCCACGCCCAGCAACTCCGCAGTGGCGCGTGTGGTCAGGATGGTATCGTCAGGGCGGTTGGGCATCGTTGTTCTCAGGTGTTAAACAGCATGTACGTACTATAACTTAGTTTCCACAAGGAAATCAATAAAAATGATGAAAATGAGTGTTGACGTTGTTTTTTGCGCGGTGATCGGCGCTTTCAGCGCGGCGGAACCGGGTTTTACGTATTTTTCGTCAAATTCGTCATTTCCGCCCATGATCTTTCTCGACTGTAATAATCACGTAGCAGAATCCCATTAAAATGGCGGGCTGTAGCCGAGGAAGGTAAACATCATGAGCAAAAAGCGGCAGTTTTTCCCCCGCCAAGTGGTCGAGGCCGGCGGCAATCGCTGGGATTGGGCGCTGCTGCCCATCGTGCTCGCGGTGTTCGTGCTGCTCGCCTACGGCAGCCAGCAGATGGCGCGCCCGTATCAACTGGGCCAGGCGCTGCCGCTGTCGCTCGACCCGGGCTACCTGCCGTACTACCTGCTGCGCACCACGCTGCGCATGTTCATCGCGCTCGGCCTGTCGGTCGTCTTCAGCTGCGTGTTCGCCGCGCTGACCACCAAATACCGCACCGCCGAAAAAGTGCTGGTGCCGCTGCTCGACATCCTGCAATCGATCCCCATCCTCGGCTTCCTGTCGATCACGGTGACCGCCTTCATCGCGCTCTTCCCCGGCAACCTGCTGGGCGTCGAATGCGCGGCCATCTTCGCCATCTTCACCTCGCAGGCGTGGAACATGGCCTTCTCCGCCTACCAGGGCTTCCGCAACGTGCCGGCCGAATTGTCGGAAGCGGCCAGCGTGTTCCAGCTCTCGGGCTGGCAGCGCTTCTGGCGGCTGGAGCTGCCGTTCGCCATGCCCGGCCTGTTGTGGAACATGATGATGTCGATGTCCGGCGGCTGGTTCTTCGTGGTCGCCTCGGAGGCGATCTCGGTCTCCAACCAGAACATTAAGCTGCCCGGCATCGGCTCCTACATCGCGCTGGCGATCGAGCGCAGCGACCTTGGCGCCATCGGCTGGGCCATCGGCGCCATGCTGGTCGCGGTGCTGATGTACGACCAGCTGTTCTTCCGTCCCCTGCTGGCGTGGGCCGACAAGTTCCGCTTCGAGGAAACCGGCAGCGACACCGCGCAGCAATCGTGGCTGCTGACATGGCTGCGCCGCACCGAGCGCACGCAGGCGCTGGTGGCCTGGTTCGGCGGCATGCTGTCGCGCTCCATCGCGCTGTTCCGCCTCGGCCACGACGGCACCTCGATCCGCGCCCGCCGCGACAAGCCGACGCTGGTGCCGCAGCGCGTCTGGGATGCGGTGATCGCCGCCGTGGTGTTCTACGCCTTATGGAGCCTGGTCCACTTCATCAGCACCGAAGTTGGTTGGGCGGAAGTGGGGCACGTGCTCACGCTCGGCTTTTACACCATGATCCGGGTGGTGGTGCTGCTGGCGCTGGCCGCCCTGGTGTGGGTGCCGATCGGCGTCTGGATAGGCATGAACCCGCGCTGGGCCTCGCGCACGCAGGCGGTGGCGCAGTTCCTGGCCGCCTTCCCGGCCAACCTGGTGTTCCCGGTGGCGGTGATCCTGATCGTGCGCTACCGGCTCAATCCGGACATCTGGCTGTCGCCGCTGATGATCCTCGGGACGCAATGGTATTTGCTGTTCAACGTCATCGCCGGCGCCTCGACGATACCGACCGAGCTGCGTCACGCCGCCAGGAACTTCGGCCTGACCGGCTGGCTGAAATGGCGCCGCTACCTGCTGCCGGCGATCTTCCCCAGCTTCGTCACCGGCGCCATCACGGCGTCGGGCGGCTCGTGGAACGCGGCCATCGTCTCGGAATTCGTCAGCTGGGGCCCGACCACGCTCAAGGCGCACGGCATTGGCAGCTACATCCAGGAGATGACCATCGCCGGCGACTTCCCGCGCATCGCGCTGGGCATCGGCGTGATGTGCATCTTCGTCATGGGCTTCAACCACTTCGTCTGGCGCCGTTTGTACACACTGGCCGAAAGCCGGCTGCATTTCTAGGAACCGCATCATGAGCACTCCCATCGTCGAATTGAAATCGGTCGGCAAGCACTTCCTCGCCTCGGACGGCTCCGCGCGCTCGGTGCTGGAAGGCGTCGACTTCACGCTGCATGAAGGCGAGATCGTCGCGCTGCTGGGGCAATCGGGCTCCGGCAAATCGACCATGCTGCGCATCATGGCGGGCCTGATCCAGGCCGACAGCGGGCAGGTACTGTATCGCGGCATGCCCTTGTACGGCACGGCGCGCGGCATCCGCATGGTGTTCCAGTCGTTCGCGCTGTTCCCGTGGCTGACGGTGCAGAAGAACGTCGAGCTGGGGCTGGAGGCGCAGGGCATGCCGGCCGACGAGCGCGCGCGCCGCGCCGAGAAGGTGATCGATTTGATCGGCCTGTCGGGCTTCGAAGGCGCGCTGCCGCGCGAACTGTCGGGCGGCATGCGCCAGCGGGTCGGCATCGCCCGCGCGCTGGTGATGGAGCCGGAAGTGCTGCTGATGGACGAAGCGTTTTCCGCGCTGGACGTGCTGACCGGCGAGCGCCTGCGCGAAGAGATCCTGGAGCTGTGGCAGTCGGGCCAGATCCCGACCAAGGCGATCCTGGTGGTGTCGCACAACATCGAGGAAGCGGTGATGATGGCGGACCGGGTGCTGATCTTCGCCAGCGACCCTGGCCGGGTGCGCGCCGAGCTGCCGATTTCGCTGCCGCAGCCGCGCAAGGCCGAAGGGCCGGAAGTGCGCCAGCTGATCGACAAGGTCTATGAGTTGATGACGGCCGGCGCCGGTCGTCGTGGCCTGATCAGCGAGAAGGAAGTCAAGCTGCAGCTGGGCGACCGTCTGCCGCAGGCGGGCATCGCGCACATGGAAGGTATCCTGGAGCTGCTGGCGGAGGAGCCGTTCTCCGGCCGCGCCGACCTGCCGAAGCTGGCGGAAGAAACGGAGCTGACCGATGCCGAGCTGCTGGAAGTGCTGAACGCCTTGCTGCTGCTGGGCTTTGCGTGGCTGACCAACGGCGACATCCTGATGACGGAGCTCGGCACGCGCTACGTCGCGGCGACCAACACCGAACGGCAGGAGATGTTCGGCAAGCAGCTGCTGGAGCATGTGCCGCTGATCGCCTACATCTGCCATGGACTGGAGCAGGACAAGTCGGGCGACCTGCCGGAGGACTTGTTCCTCAAGCTGCTGCGCTTCACGCTCAGCGAAGAGGAAGCAGAGCGCGCGCTGCGGGTGGCGATCGAGTGGGGCCGCTACGGCGACCTGTTCGAATACAACTTCAACACCGGGGTAATACAGCTATCCGACGACGACGCCGCCGAAGAGATCTGACTCGGCGCGCGCGGCACCCGCGAACCCCGCACTGCGGCAAGCCAGGGTCAGACCCCGTACGGGGTCTGACCCTTTCGTCCGGGGTGAGCGGCGCGTCTCAATCACAGTTTCTTGAAGGCGCGGCGGGCGGCGGCGATGGTTTCGTCGATCACCTCGTCGCTGTGCGCCGCCGAAACGAAGCCCGCTTCGAACGCCGCCGGCGCGAAGTACACGCCTTCGTCCAGCATCGCGTGGAAGAACACGTTGAAGCGCGCGCGGTCGCCCGCCATCATCTCGGCGTAGTTGTTCGGCGGCGTCTCGCTGAAGTAAAGGCCGAACATGCCGCCCACCGAATCGGCGCAGAACACCACGCCCGCTTCCTTCGCCGCCGCCGTCAGGCCGGCCGCCAGCCGCGCCGCCGTGGCGCTCAACCTGGCGTGGAAGCCCGGCTGCTGGATGATCTTCAGCGTCGTCATGCCCGCCGCCACCGCCACCGGATTGCCCGACAGCGTGCCGGCCTGGTACACGGCGCCCAGCGGCGCCATCTTGCTCATCAACTCGGCGCTGCCGCCGAAGGCCGCCACCGGCAAGCCGCCGCCGATGACTTTACCCAGCGCGGTCAGGTCCGGCTGGATGCCGTACAGTTCCTGCGCGCCGCCCAGCGCCACGCGGAAGCCGCACATCACTTCATCGAAGATCAGCACCGCGCCATGCTTGCTGCACAGCGTGCGCATCGCCTTCAGGAACGCTTCGCTGGCCTTGATCAAATTCATGTTGCCGGCCACCGGCTCGACGATCACGCAGGCGATGTCGTCGCCGAATTCGGCGAACGCCTGTTCCAGCTGCTCGACATTGTTATAGTCGAGCACCAGCGTGTGCTTGACGAAGTCCTCAGGCACGCCGGCCGACGTCGGGTTGCCGAAGGTGAGCAGCCCGCTGCCCGCCTTAACCAGCAGCGAGTCGGCGTGGCCGTGGTAGCAGCCCTCGAACTTGACGATCTTGTCGCGCCCCGTGGCGCCGCGCGCCAGCCGCAGCGCGCTCATGGTCGCCTCGGTGCCCGACGAGACCAGGCGCACCTGCTCGATCGACGGCACCAGGCGGCAGATCTCCTCGGCCATCTCGACTTCGCCCTCGGTCGGCGCGCCGAACGACAGGCCGCGCGCGGCCGCGTCCTGCACCGCCTTCACCACCACCGGGTGGGCGTGGCCGACGATGGCCGGACCCCACGAGCCGATGTAGTCGATGTAGCGCTTGTCGTCCGCGTCCCAGAAGTACGGGCCCTCGGCGCGGGTGATGAAGCGCGGCGTGCCGCCCACCGAGCGGAAGGCGCGCACCGGCGAGTTGACCCCGCCCGGCGTGGTTTTCTGGGCGCGTTCGAACAGCGTGTCGTTTTTCGAGATCGTGGTCATGTTGGCATCTTCAATATCAGGTTGGTAAGCGTCTACTGCATGTCCGCTGCGGGCAGCAGATGGAAGAATCGGTTCGGCACGAATTTCCCCATGCCGTAGCGCTGCGCGTGCGCCAGCGCGCCGACAGTATATTCCTGCGCCGCCGCCACCGCTTCCGGCGCGTCGGCGCCGCGCGCCATGAAGGCGGCGATCGCCGCCGACAGCGTGCCGCCGGCGCCGAGGAAGGGGCCCGGCAGGTGCTGCCAGGCGACGTGGCTGATCATGCCGTCGGCGCCGAACAGGGTGTTGGCCAGCGTATTCTGCGCGGCGCCTTCTCCCTGCGCGGTCGCGGCGGCCGGCGTGCCGGTGACCAGCACGAACTCGCAGCCCAGGGCCAGCAGGTGCTCGACGTCCGACTCCAGCGTGTCCTCGGCGCCTTCGCGCCAGGTCTCGGCCAGCCGCCCCAGCTCCACCGTCGACAGCATCAGCAGCGTCGCCTGAGGCACCAGCAGCTGGCGCAGGGCCGTCATCAGCTCTTCGGCGTCGTCGTCGGGCGCGTCGGGCAGGCGTGAGCTGAAGGGATCGAGGATCAGCGGCGCGTCCGGATAGTCGGACAGGATCTCGGCGATCGCCGCCACCTGCTCGATATTGGCCAGCGCGCCGACCTTGAAGGCGGCCATGGTCATATCCTCAAGCACCACGCGCGCCTGGTCCGAGACCCAGTCCGGATCGATGTCCTGGACGTCTTCGACGCGCGCACTGTCGCCGATCAACAACGCGGTGGTGACCGCGAGGCCGGTGCAGGAGAGGGCCGAAAAAGCCGCCAGGTCGGCCTGGACGCCGATCGCGCCGGTCGGATCGGCGGCGCCGAAGCTTAATATGAGAGGAGAAGTTTGGTTTTGCACGGCGGGTAGATTAAGATACCTAATTCAGCATTTTACTTGATAGGTGGTCGAACGTGAGCAGCAATGAAACGACGCAGGAATTCAAGACCTGGATGTGCCTGATCTGCGGCTGGATCTACGACGAGGAAGCCGGCCTGCCGGACGAAGGCCTCGCGCCGGGCACCCGCTGGGCCGACGTGCCGATGAACTGGAGCTGCCCGGAGTGCGGCGCCCGCAAGGACGATTTCGAGATGGTCGCCATCTGAGTCTGTGCGGCGCACCCGCCGTCCCGCCTATGCTATGGTATAGCACCATTTCAGCGATCCGATCATGACGACCACGCCGCAATCCAATGCCCTGAAAATCATGGTGATCGACGACAGCAGCACGATTCGTCGCTCCGCCGAGATCTTCCTGACCCAGGCCGGCTACCAGGTGGTGCTGGCCGAGGATGGCTTCGACGCGCTGGCCAAGATCAACGACCATCATCCGGCGCTGGTGTTCTGCGACATCCTGATGCCGCGCCTGGACGGCTACCAGACCTGCGCGCTGATCAAGAAGAGCGCGAAATTCCACGCCACGCCGGTGCTGATGCTGTCCTCCAAGGACGGCCTGTTCGACCGCGCGCGCGGCGCCATGGTCGGCTCGGCGGCCTATCTGACCAAACCTTTTACCAAGGACAGCCTGCTGGCGGCGGTGCGCGAGCACACCGGCGGCGCTGCCTTGGACGAATAAGCAAGCCGCAAGGGGGAACCATGGCCATACAAAGAATTCTGATCGTCGACGATTCGCCCACCGAGCGTTACTACCTGACCGATATCCTGGTCAAGAACGGCTTTTCCGTGTCGGTCGCCGAAAACGGCGAGGAGGCGCTGGCCAAGATCAAGGCCGACAAGCCGCAGCTGATCCTGATGGACGTGGTCATGCCCGGCGCGAACGGCTTCCAGGTCACGCGCTCGATCGCCCGCGATCCGGAGCTGCAGGACGTGCCGGTGATTATCTGCTCCAGCAAGAGCCAGGAGACGGACCGCATCTGGGGCCTGCGCCAGGGCGCGCGCGACTACCTGGTCAAGCCGGTCGACGCGGCCGAGCTGCTGGCCAGGATCGCGGCCCTTGGTTGACATGAGCAGCCAGGCGCCCGACACCCCCGCCTCATCGGCCGGCCCGGAACGCCGCAGTCGCCTGCGCCAGTATCAGGTGCAGCTGCTCGAACGCATGCAGGCCGCCAAGACCGGCGCCGCCGAAAGCGGGCGCGAACTGGGCGTGCAGATCGGCGGCCGTCTGTGCCTGCTCGACCTGACCCAGATCAGCGAGATCGTGCCGTTGCAGCCGGTGACGCCGGTGCCGCTGGCGCGCGACTGGTATCTGGGCCTGTCCAATATCCGCGGCAACCTGACCGGCGTGATCGACATGGCGCGCTACCAGGACCAGCCGGCCGGCGAGACGCCGCCGGCCGAACGCCGCCTGATCACGTTCGCGCCGGGCCTGGGCTTCAACTGCGCGCTGCTGGCCGAACGCGTGCTGGGCCTGCGCAAGCTGTCCGACATGGAGGCCGCCGATGCCCCGTGCGACGGCGCGCCGTTGTGGCGCAACCAGCAGTTCCGCGACGGCGAGGGCCGGCAATGGGTGCGTATCGATCTGGCGCAGCTGGTGCGCGAAGCCCGTTTTTCGCAGGTAGGTCTGGTGTAGGTATCAGTGGTAAAACAATCCGGAGAGGGTGTGATGGCTTTCAACATGGGTATTTTCTCGCGCGGCAACCGGAATGCCGGCCAGGACATGGCAGCGAATTCAGAATTCGGCGAAGCGGGCGACTCGCAGTTCCTGCAGGCCGCTGGCGCATCCGCGCCGGCCGCGCCAACGGCTGCAACGGCGCCGGCGCCTGCCGCCGCTGCCGGCGACAGCGACGCGCCGCTGCGGCTGCGCGACGCGCTGCGCCGCCGCGACGCGAGCGCGCCGGCGGCGCCGCTCGAAGCGGGCGCCGGCTTCAGGCTGCCGCTGATCGGCCACCTGCCGGCGCAGCGCCAATTGAGCGTGCTGTCGTCCGCGCTGGCGGTCGGCCTGGCGCTGAGCGCGGTGTTCGTCGCCCTCAACACCATCCACAGCGCCAACCGCTCGGCGCAGACCCAGGTGGCCAGCGATGCGCTGATGCACTCGCAGCGCATCGGCAAGGCGGCGCCGAACGCGGTGCAGGGCAGCCTCGAGGGCTTCCGCCAGCTGGAGGAAAGCCGCCGGGAGCTCAATAACGACATCGCGCTGATGACGCGCGGCGGCAGCTACCAGGGCCGCAACATCGGCGAGCCGAGTGCGGCCATCGCGCCGGTGGTGGCGGCCGCGCGCAAGCAGTGGGCCGCGACCGACCTCGCCGCCGGCACCATCCTGACGCTCAAGGCGGAACTGAGCGGCGTCGATAAAACCCTGCAACGGCTCAACGCGATGTCGCCCTACCTGCTGGCGCACACCGAGGACATCATCGCGCTCAAGATGCAGCAGGGCGGCTCGGCGCGCGAGATCGCGGCGCTCGGCAAGCTGACCATGCTGACCCAGCGCATGAGCCGCAGCGCCGGCGAATTCCTCAACGTCGGCGGCATCAGCTCGGAGACCGCGTTCCAGCTGGGGCGCGACACCACGGTGTTCCGCAACACCGTCGACGGCTTCCTCAACGGCAGCGCGCCGCTGGGACTGGGCGCCGTGCGCGACGCCGAGCTGCGCGACAAACTCACCGAACTGAAGACCGACTTCGAGGAATACCAGCAGCTGGTCGCGGCCATCCTCGACAAGCTCGACAAGTTCGGCGCCGCGAAGTTGGCCGAACAGCTGATCTTCAACGACAACGAAGCGCTGCGCCAGCGCCTGTCGACCGCGCAGGCGGCCTACCGCGACGCCCAGGATTCGCTGGGCATGACCTTCTGGCTGATGGTGGCCGGCGGCATGCTGACGCTGGTCTCGGCGGCGGCCATCGGCCGCGTGCTGCTGACCGATTCCTACAACCGCACCCGCGGCGCCGACCGCCGCCGCCAGGAAGCGGACGCCATGCGCCAGCAGGCGCAGCGCAAGGAAGAGGAGGCCAAGGCCATGAACGACCAGAACCAGGCCGCGATTCTGCGCCTGATGAACGAGCTGCAGGAAGTGGCGGACGGCGACCTGACGGTGCAGGCCACGGTGTCCGAGGACATCACCGGCGCCATCGCCGACTCGGTCAACTACACGGTCGAGGAGCTGCGCGGCCTGGTCGGCCGCGTGACGGCGACCGCCGAGCAGGTGACCAAGGCGTCCAGCCACGCGCAGAGCATCTCCAGCGACCTGCTGCTGGCGTCGCAGCAGCAGTCGCGCGAGATCCAGGACGCGTCGGCGACGGTGGTGAAGATGGCCAACGAGATCACCGACGTGTCGCGCTCGGCCAGCGAATCGGCCGACGTGGCGCGCCAGTCGGTGGCGGCGGCGCAGCAGGGTTCGACGGCGGTGGAAAACGCCATCAAGGGCATGCACGAGATCCGCGAGCAGATCCAGGACACCTCCAAGCGCATCAAGCGCCTGGGCGAATCGTCGCAGGAGATCGGCGAGATCACCGAACTCATTTCCGACATCACCGAGCAGACCAACGTGCTGGCGCTGAACGCGGCGATCCAGGCCGCGTCGGCCGGCGAGGCGGGCCGCGGCTTCTCGGTGGTGGCGGAAGAGGTGCAGCGGCTGGCGGAACGCTCGGCCGAAGCGGCCAAGCAGATCGGCGCGCTGGTGCGCACCATCCAGACCGACACCCACGACGCCGTGGCCGCGATGGAGAAGTCGACCCAGGGTGTGGTCGAAGGGGCGCGCCTGTCCGATGCGGCCGGCGCGGCGCTGAACGACATCTCGCAGGTGTCGAACCGCCTGGCGGAGCTGATCTCCGGCATCTCGCTGGCGACCGGCCAGCAGGCGACGTCGGCGAGCGGCGTGGCGCAGAACATCCAGCACATTTTGACGGTGACCGAGCAGACGCAGGACGGCACCCAGCAAACCGCACAATCGATTCACAAGCTGTCAGTGCTGGCGCAGGAATTGAAAAACTCGGTGGCGCGGTTCCGCATCGCCAACTGACCGGCCATCACTGAAGGACTGAGGGAAGCGCATGACCACAACTGATTTTTCGACATCGCCGCAACCGCAACTGGACACCGGGCCCCTGTCATGGGTGATGGTGGAGATACGCGAGTCGCTGGCGCGCTCCCGCACCGCCCTGTTCGAGGCCGGTGGACGGGCGCCGGAAGATCAGGCGACCCAGCTGCAGCATGCGAAGTCGCACCTGCACCAGGCGCACGGCGCGTTGCAGATGGTGGACGTGGACGGCGTCAGCCTGGTGACGGCGACGGCGGAGGCGGCGCTGGACCGCTTCAAGGCCGGCACGCTCAAATGCAGCACCGACAACGCGGAGACGCTGGCGCTGCTGTACCGTGCGCTGGTGGAGTATCTGGAGGAGCTGCTGGACGGCGCGCCGTCGCAGCCGGTCAAGCTGTTCCCGTACTATCGCGCGGTGCTGGAGATGATGGGCGCGGAGCGCGTCCATCCGGCCGACTTGTTCTATCCGGATCTGTCGCTGACGCCGCAGCTGCCGCACGCTCCCGGGCCGGTCGTCGATGCCGATTACGCGGTCTATCGCCAGCGCTTCGAGCGCGCGCTGCTGCCGTACATGAAGAGCGGCGAACCGGCGCAGCAGCTGGAGCACGCCGCCGCCTTGCTGGAAGCGGTCAAGCTGGTGGCCGCCGCGCAGCGGGACGACAAGTCGCGCGCCTTCTGGCTGGCGATGCAGGGCTTCGCGGAGCTGGTCGCGGGCGGCGAGCTGGCGGGCGGCTTGTACATCAAGCAGCTGTTCGGCTTGATCAATCTGCAAATCCGTCGCTTGAGCCAGGGCCAGGCCGCGCTGCCGGACGCGATGCTGCGCGATGCGCTGTTCTTCATCGCGGCCGCGCCGGATTCCGCGTCGGCCGCGGTGCGTCAGCTGCGCGCGGCCTATGGGCTGGACGGCCTGGTGCCGGCCGATTACGAAACCCGCCGCTACGGCCAGATCGACACCGAGGCGCTGGAGCGGGCCATGGCCGGCATGGCGCAGGCCAAGGCGAGCTGGGACCGGCTCGCCGACGCGGAAATCGATCCGGCGCTGGACGCGGCCTTCGGCAAGGCGCTGGCCGATGTCGCCGCCGAATGCGACACGCTGGGCGTCCCTGCGTTGTGCGCGCTGCTGCGCCAGCTGGGCGAGGTGGCCCGCATGGCGGTATCGGCCGGACGCAGCGACGAGCTGGCGCTGGAGATGGCGACCGCCTTGCTGTTTACGGAACATGGCCTGGAGCAGATCCGCCATCTGCCGGACGACTTCGCGGCGCATGCCGATACCATCGGCGCGCGCTTGCTGGCGCTGGTGTCCGGCGATGCGCCGCCGGAGCCGGCCCAGTGGCAGAACGGCCTGGCGCGCCGGATGCAGCAGGACGACACCGTCATCGCGCTGGCGATGGAGATGAAGACCGGCCTGCGCCAGGTGGAGAAGGTGCTCGATGAGTATTACGCCGACCCGGCGCAGCGCCCGGCGTTGCGGGAGCTGGCGTCGGTGCTGCATCAGCTGCAAGGCGCGCTGGCGATCCTCGATCAGGAAGACGCGATGCAGGCGGCCTTGCATGTGAAGGCTGCCGTGGCGGCGCTGGCGAACGGCGGCGGCGATCCCGCGCAGGAGCCGAAGGCGCTGGACGATATCGCGCAGAACGTCGGCGCGCTGGGCTTCTTTGTCGACATGCTGGCGCAGAATCCGGCCGGGGCGCGCGAGCGCTTCGCCTTCGATGCGGAGCATGGGACGTTCCGTTCGGTGCCGTTCAAGAAGATGCCGGCGTCGGAATCGATACCGGTGCTCGATCAGCAGGTGCCGTCGCCGGCGCCGGCGGCGATGCCGGTCGAGGCGCCGCCGCCGGCCGCCAGCGATGCCGCGGTCGAGGCGGAGCTGCTGGCGATCTTTATCGCCGAGGCGCAGGAGGTGCTGGCGTTTGTCGATGCGACGCTGGCCAGGCCGCGCGCGGAAGCCGCCGGCGCGGAAAACCTGACCATGCTGCGCCGCTCCTTCCACACGCTCAAGGGCAGTGGACGGATGGTGGGGCTGAACCAGTTCGGCGACGCGGCGCACGGCATCGAGCGCGTCATGAATACGTGGCTGGCCGATGAGCGTCCGGCGACGGATGCGTTGTTCGCGCTGCTCAATCATGCGGCGCAGGACATGGGCGCGTGGGTGGCGGAGCTGGCGTCCGCCGGCGTGTCGTCGCGCAACGCGGATGCGCTGGTCGCCGCCGCCGCGCGGGTGCAGGAGGGCGGAGAGTTTGCCATCGACGAAGCGGCGCCATCGCCAGCACCGACGCCATCGCCAGCCGACGAGGAAATCGAAGCGCTTGCGCCGCCGCCCGCGCCGCCGGTCGTACACGGCAACGTCATCGAATTCCCGACCATCGCGCAGCCTGCGCCGCGCGACGACAACATCAAGCATATCGGCGAGCTGGAAATTGCTCTGCCGCTGTACAACATCTATCTGCACGAGACGGACGAGCTGGTTCGCCTGCTGACGCAGGACTTCGGCGAGTGGCGCCATGAGCCGCGCCGTCCGGTCAATCCGGATGCGCTGCAAGCCTCGCACACGCTGGCCGGCACGTCCGGCACGGTGGGCTTCAAGGCCCTGCGCGAGCTGGCGCTGGCGTTGGAAGCCACGCTGGAATCGCTGCTGCCGCCGGCGCCGCATCTGGACCAGGTGCAGCACGATCTGCTGGACTTCACCATCGAGCGTATCCGCCAGATGCTGCACAGCTTCGCGGCGGGCGAGATGCCGGCCGCGCAGCCGGAGCTGATCGCCGCGCTGCACGACTTGCGCGCGGAGCTGGCGGCCACGCCGCCGGCGGCCAGCGACGCCATCGAAGCGCGCCTGGACGACCTGGTCGCCGAGACGATGGACAGCATCACCGCGCCGCCTGCGCCGGCGGCGGAGTCGCCGCTGGATCAGCTGTTCCGTGAGACCTACAATGCCATCAGCGGGACGGTGCCGGAATCGGAGGCGGCTGCGCCGCCGCCGGTGAAGAAGAGGCCTGAAGTGCACGTGGACGACGGCATCGACGATTTGTTCAACGCCGCCTTCGACGACGCCTTCGCCGACCCGCCGCTCAAGATCGCCGCGCCGGAACCCGAGCCGGTCGCCGCGCCCGTGCCGCTCGCCGAACCGGCACGCGAGCCAGAGTCGCCGATCGAGCTTGAGCCGAACGGCGCCCCCGAGTCGCAGGCCGAAGTGCTCAACCTCGCCCCCGCCGAACCGGAAATCCTGACCGCCGCGCCGGCGCTGTTCAACGACGAGCTCGATGCCGACCTGCTGCCGGTCTTCCTGGAAGAGGGCGCGGACCTGCTGCCGCAAGTGGGCGAAGCGCTGCGCGCCTGGCAGCACCATCCCGCCGACACCGCGCAAGCGCAAGGCCTGCTGCGGCTCCTGCACACCGTCAAGGGCAGCGCGCGCATGGCCGGCGCGATGCGCCTCGGCCAGCACGCCCACGAAATCGAAACGCACATCGAAAACATGGTGCACGCCGGCTCCGCCACGCCGCAAGCGTTCGACGAGCTGCTGGCCCATTACGACCACGCCCTGCTGCTGTTCGAACAACTGCAGCATCCCGAGGCGCTGCAAGCCGACGCCACCGACAGGGACGCAAGCGCGCCGGACGCCCACGGCGGCGATGCCGTCGCGCCGGCCGCCGGCGAGGAAACCGGCGCTGGGCAAGCCGCCGCGCCTGTCGACGACATCCAGCCGGGCGTCAAATCCCCGCTGGTGCGCGTGCGCGCCGACATTCTCGACCGCCTGGTCAACCAGGCCGGCGAAGTCTCGATCTCCCGCTCCAAGCTGGAAAACGAAGTTGAAACCCTGCGCTCCTCGCTGTTCGACTTCTCCGAGAACCTGACCCGCCTGCGCCGCCAGCTGCGCGAAGTCGAAATGCAAGCCGAATCGCAAATCGCCTCGCGCATGTCGATCTCCAGCGACCGCGAATTCGACCCGCTCGAATTCGACCGCTTCACGCGCCTGCAGGAACTGACCCGCATGATGGCCGAAAGCGTCAACGACGTCGCCTCCTTCCACGAAAGCCTGACCCGCAGCGTCGACAACGCCGGCAACGACCTGGTGCTGCAAGCGCGCCTCACCCGCGACCTGCAGCGCGACCTGATGCGGGTGCGGATGGTGCCGTTCGCCAGCATCTCCGAACGCCTGTTCCGCGTCGCCCGCCAGAGCGCCAAGGAAGTCGACAAGCGGGTCAACCTCGACATCCGCGGCAGCGCGGTCGAAATCGACCGCAGCGTGCTGGAACGCATGGCCGCGCCGTTCGAGCACCTGCTGCGCAACGCCATCGCCCACGGCATCGAATCGCGCGCCGCCCGCGGCGAAGCGGGAAAAAACGAAACCGGCGAACTGCTGGTGCAGGTGGCGCAGCAGGGCAATGAAGTCGTCATCGAATTCAGCGACGACGGCGCCGGCCTCGATCTGGAGCGCATCCGCGCCAAGGGCGTCAGCAGCGGCCTGCTCGAAGCGGCCGAGGAAGTGAGCGACGCCCAGATCGCCGACCTGATTTTCGAGCCGGGCTTCTCCACCGCCGAAGCGCTGACCGAGTTGTCGGGACGCGGCGTCGGCATGGACATCGTGCAGTCCGAAGCGCAGGCGCTGGGCGGCCGCATCGACCTGTTCTCCGATCCGGGCAAGGGCACGCGCTTCACCATCCGCCTGCCGCTGACGCTCGCCGTCACGCAGGTGGTGCTGCTGTCCGCCGGCGGCAAGACCTACGCGCTGCCGGCCATCCTGGTCGAGCAGGTGTTGCAGATGAAGGAAGCGGCGCTGGTGGAAGCCCGCAGCAACGGCCACATCGCGATCCAGGGCCAGCAGGCCGCGCTGCACTATCTGCCGGCGTTATTGGGTAGCGTCGAAGCGCGTCCGCCGACGCAGCGCTCGTCGCCGGTGATGATGCTCAAGAACGGCAACGACCGGCTGGCCGTGCAGGTCGACGAGGTGCTGGGCAACCGCGAGGTGGTCATCAAGAACATCGGGCCGCAGCTGGCGCGCATGGTCGGCATCGCCGGCGCGACGGTGCTGGGGTCGGGCGACATCGTGCTGATCCTGAACCCGGTGGCGCTGGCGCAGCAGCTGGCGCACCATCCGGAGATGAAGTCGCAATACGCGCAGGCGGCGGGCGAGAGCCCGGTCGCGCACGCGGCGGGGCGGAGCATCATGGTGGTGGACGATTCGATGACGGTGCGCCGCGTGACCCAGCGCCTGCTGGAGCGCGAGGGCTACCATGTGGTGCTGGCCAAGGACGGCGTGGACGCGCTGGAGCAGCTGCAGGGCATGACGCCGGATCTGATGCTGGTCGATATCGAGATGCCGCGCATGGACGGCTTCGACCTGACGCGCAATGTACGCGGCGACGACCGCACCAGGGACATCCCCATCATCATGATCACCTCGCGCAGCGCGGACAAGCACCGCAACTACGCGCTGCAACTCGGGGTGAACGCCTATTTCGGCAAACCGTTCCAGGAGCCGGTGCTGCTGGAGGCGATCACGGGTCTGCTCAAGCAGTAACTGCTCGCGGTGCCGCTGCACCCCGCACACCGCTGCGGCCAGGGTCAGACCCCGTACGGGGTCTGACCCTTTTGTTTAGGGTTTCTTGACGATTTCGTAGCGCTCGAGCGTGCGTTTTCGCGCTTCGTCGTGCATGACGATCGGCGCGGGATAATCCAGTGGCAGCATGCGCGGCGTCAGCCACGGCGCGTGGATTTCCTTGTCCGTCAGATCCTTCAACTGCGGCAGGTAGCGGCGGATGAACTTGCCGCTGGCGTCGAACTTCTGCGACTGCGTGATCGGATTGAAGATGCGGAAGTAGGGCTGCGCATCGCAACCCGACGACGACGCCCATTGCCAGCCGCCGTTGTTCGACGCCAGGTCGAAGTCGTTCAGGTGCAGCGCGAAATACGCCTCGCCGCGCCGCCAGTCGATGCCCAGGTCCTTGATCAGGAAGCAGGCCGTCACCATGCGCAGGCGGTTGTGCATATAGCCGGTCTGGTTCAGCTGCGCCATCGCGGCGTCGACCAGCGGATAACCGGTGCGGCCCTCGCACCAGGCGGCGAACCGCTCATCGGCCTGCGGCCCCGTCTCCCACTGGATCGCATCGTAGGCCGGCTTGAACGCGCCGCCCACCACATGCGGATTGTGGAACAGGATCATCGCGTAGAACTCGCGCCAGATCAGTTCCGCCAGCCACACCGGCGCGCCTTCGCCGCCGGCGCCGCGCGCCATCAGGTCCACCACCGTGCGCACCAGGTGCCGCACCGACAGCGTGCCGAAACGGAAATGCAGCGACAGATACGACGGCCCTTTCACCGCCGGGAAGTCGCGCGCGTCCTTGTACTGCGCGATGCGCGGCAAGAAGTCTTCGAACAGCTGCGCCGCGCCGGACATGCCGGTCGGGATCTTCAACTCGGCCAGGTTGCTCGGCTCGAAGCCCAGCTGCGCCAGGGTCGGCAGCGCAGGCGCGGGCGAGGGCGGCGGCGCCAGCTTCGCGGCATGCGGCTCGACGTGGTACGGCGCCAGCACCGACGGATCGGCCTCCAGCTTCTTCAGCCACGCATTCTTGTACGGCGTGAACACCGAGAACACGCCGCCGGTCTGCGACAGCACTTCGCTCTTCTCGAAGACCACCTGATCCTTGTAGCTGTGAAATTGACGGCCGGCATCGCGCAGCGCCCGCGCCACCGTGGCGTCGCGCTGCAGCGCTTGCGGTTCATAATCGTGGTTGCAGAAAACCGCATCCACGCCCAGCTCCGCCGCCAGCGCCGGGATCTCGGCGGCCGGATCCCCATGCCGCACGATCAGGTGGCCGCCCAGCTGCGCCAGCTCGGCCGCCACCTCGGCGATGCTGGCGTGGATGAAGTCGACCCGGCGGTCGCGGCGCGGCAGCGCGTCGAGGATGGTGGTGTCGTAGACAAAAACACAATGCACGCGCGCGCTCGCTTGCAGCGCCTGATGCAGGGCCACGTGGTCGAAAACGCGCAGGTCGCGGCGCAGCCATACGAGGGAGGAATTCAGTTTCATTCAGTCTGTGTCAATCTTGAGTGGGACGCAATCATGGGCCGTAACGGCAATTCAGTGTAAACTATCGCCTAGACGGCACAGAAAGCACAAGTACCCCCAGCAGAGAGAGCAAAGCGTATGAAGAAGAGCAAAATCGGCAAAACTCTACCTGTACCCGGTCTGTTACAGGATGCCGGCGATCCCTTGGAACCCGTGGGCGCCAGCGCTGACGGCGCCCTCAACCTGGCAAATCATTTCCTTATCGCAATGCCATCGATGCAGGATCCGGTCTTCGGCGGCACGGTGGTATACGTCTGCGAGCACAATGAAAACGGCGTCCTCGGCGTGGTGATCAACAAGCCGACCGACATGACCATGCAGACCTTGTTCGAGCGTATCGACCTCAAGGTCGAGTCCGGTCTGGAAGGCCACGACGACGAGCCGGTGATGTTCGGCGGCCCGGTCCAGGACGACCGCGGTTTCGTGCTGCACACGCCGGGCCATCATTATTCGTCGTCGCTGACGGTGACCAAGGACGTGGCCTTCACCACCTCGATCGACGTGCTGGAAGCCGTGGCCAACGGCGACGGTCCGCAGCAGATCCTGGTGTCGATCGGCTATTCGGGCTGGAGCCCGGGCCAGCTGGAGGACGAGATCGGCCGCAACGGCTGGCTCACCGTCGGCGCCGATCCGCGCATCCTGTTCAACCTGCCCATCGAGGAGCGCTACACGGCGGCCATGCGCTTGCTGGGCATCGATCCGCTGATGCTCACTTCCGAGGCGGGGCATGCTTAATTCGATGCTTAACGTGATGCGCCAGCCGTGAGCATCGAAACCATCTTCGCATTCGATTTCGGCGTCAAGCGCATCGGCGTGGCAATGGGCAATACCATGATCCGCCAGGCCGAGCCGGTCAAGGTCATCAGCGCCATCGACAACGCCACCCGCTTCGCCGACATCCAGGCGCTGCTCGACGAGTGGAAGCCGGCCCGCCTGGTGGTCGGCCTGCCGATGCATCCCGACGGCGCCGAGCACGAGATGACGGCGCGGGCGCGCAAGTTCGCCAATCAATTGCACGGCCGCTTCAACCTGCCGGTGGAGCTGGTCGACGAGCGCTATTCCTCGGTCGTGATCTCGGCCAAGCGCGGCGAGGTCATCGACGACCGCGCCGCCGCCATCATCCTGCAACAATACTTCGATACCATTTAAACCCATGTCCACACTGAACCCCCACCAACTCGACGCCGAAGCGCTGTACGCGGCGCTGCTGGCCGACGTCAAGGCCGGCCTGGCCGGCGTGGCCGATGTCGCCATCGTCGGCATCCACTCCGGCGGCGCCTGGATCGCCGAGCGCCTCGCGGCCGACCTCGGCCTCTCCGCCCGCTGCGGCGTGCTCGACGTCTCCTTCTACCGCGACGACTACGCCAAGAAGGGCCTGCCGGCCGACGTCAAGCCGACCCACATCGGCTTCGAGGTCGCCGCCGCCAACATCCTGCTGGTCGACGACGTGCTCTACACCGGCCGCACCACCCGCGCCGCGATCAACGAGCTGTTCGACTACGGCCGCCCGGCGCGCATCATGCTGGCCGCGCTGGTCGACCGCGGCGAGCGCCAGTTGCCGGTCGCCGCCGACTTCGTCGCCGCGCACGTGCAAGTGCCGCAGGGACAGGCGCTGGTGCTCAAACGCGCCGACGATGGACAATTCACGCTAACCATAGAGTAGTCACCATGCTTAATCCGCAACTGAACAAACACGGCGAGCTGCAGCACTTGCTGTCGATCGAAGGGCTGCCCAAGTCCATCGTCAACCACATCCTGGACACCGCCACGTCCTTCGTCGGCATCTCCGACCGCGATGTGAAGAAAGTGCCGCTGATGCGCGGCAAGTCGGTGTTCAACCTGTTCTTCGAGAACTCGACCCGCACCCGCACCACGTTTGAAATCGCCTCGAAGCGCCTGTCGGCCGACGTCATCAACCTGAACATCCAGGCCTCGTCGGCCAGCAAGGGCGAATCGCTGCTCGACACCATCGACAACCTGTCGGCCATGCACGCCGACATGTTCGTGGTGCGCCACGCCCAGTCGGGCGCGCCTTACCTGATCGCCAAGCACCTGCACGACACCAGGCAGTCGCACGTCCACGTGGTCAACGCCGGCGACGGCCGCCACTCGCACCCAACCCAGGGCCTGCTGGACATGTACACCATCCGCCACTACAAGAAGGACTTCACCAACCTGACGGTGGCCATCGTCGGCGACATCCTGCACAGCCGCGTAGCGCGTTCGGACATCCATGCGCTGACCACGCTGGGCGTGCCGGAAGTGCGCGCCATCGGCCCGCACACCCTGCTGCCGGGCGGCCTGGAGCAGATGGGCGTGCGCACCTTCACCAACATGGACGAGGGCCTCAAAGGCGTCGACGTCATCATCATGCTGCGCCTGCAGAACGAGCGCATGAGCGGGGCCCTGCTGCCGTCGGCGCAGGAATACTTCAAGAGCTACGGCCTGACGCCGGAGCGCCTGGCGCTGGCCAAGCCGGACGCGATCGTCATGCACCCGGGGCCGATGAACCGGGGCGTCGAGATCGACTCGGCGGTGGCGGACGGTCCGCAGGCGGTGATTCTGCCGCAGGTGACTTTCGGGATTGCAGTACGCATGGCGGTGATGAGCATAGTGGCAGGAACTCAGGGATGAACGCAGGGATGAAACTCCATATCAAGAACGGCCACGTGATCGATCCGGCCAACGGCATCGACGCCAAGAACGATCTTTACATCGCCGACGGCAAGGTGCTGGCCGTGGGCGCAGCCCCGGCAGGTTTCACCGCCGACCAGACCATCGACGCGAGCGGCCTGATCGTCTCGCCGGGCTTCGTCGACCTGTCGGTGCGCTTGCGCGAGCCGGGCTACGAATACAAGGCCACGCTGGAATCGGAAATGCAGGCCGCGATGCAGGGCGGCGTCACCAGCCTGATCTGCCCGCCGGACACCGATCCGGTGCTGGACGAGCCGGGCCTGGTGGAGATGCTGAAGCACCGCGCGCGCGGCCTGAACCAGGCGCACGTGCACCCGCTGGGCGCGCTGACCGTCGGCCTGAAGGGCCAGGCGCTGACCGAGATGGCCGAGCTGACCGAAGCCGGCTGCATCGGCTTCGCGCAAGCCGAGGAGCCGATCGAAGACACCAACGTGCTGCTGCGCGCCATGCAGTATGCCAAGACGTTTGAATACACCGTGTGGCTGCGTCCGCAGGACGCGCACATCGGCCGCGGCGGCATCGCGGCCAGCGGCCCGCTGGCGTCGCGCCTCGGCCTGTCCGGCGTGCCGGTGATGTCGGAAACCATCGCGCTGCACACCATCTTCGAGCTGATGCGCGCCACCGGCGCCCGCGTCCACCTGTGCCGCATGTCGTCGGCCGCCGGCATCGAGCTGGTGCGCAGCGCCAAGAAGGAAGGCCTGCCCGTTACCTGCGACGTCGGCGCCCACCACATCCACCTGACCGACGCCGACATCGGCTTCTTCGATTCGAACGCGCGCGTCACGCCGCCATTCCGCAGCCAGCGCGACCGCGACGCCATCCGCTTCGGCCTGCTGGACGGCACCGTCGACGCGCTGTGCTCGGACCACACCCCGGTCGACGATGACGAGAAGCTGTTGCCGTTCGGCGAAGCCTCGCCCGGCGCCACCGGCCTTGAGCTGCTGCTGTCGCTGACGCTGAAATGGGCCGACGACTACGCCGCCACGCAGGACACCGGCAAGGTGCGTCCGCTGGCGCGCGCCGTGGCCCGCATCACCTCCGACGCGGCCCGCGTCGCCGGGCTGGATGCCGGCACCTTGTCGGTCGGCGCGGTGGCCGACGTCTGCCTGTTCGATCCTGAAGCGCGCTGGACGGTGGAAGCGTCGGCGCTGGCCAGCCAGGGCAAGCACACGCCGTTCCTCGGCTACAACCTGGCGGGCCAGGTGCAAACCACCATCGTGGCGGGCCACGTTGCGTATCAGCGTTGATCAGGCCGCATGAAACCATCGATGATGTTCCGCCTGGCGCGGGTGATGCTGCATGTGTTGTGGGGGATGGCGATCTGCGCCACGGTGTTTCCGTGGCTGGGTCAGGACAAACGTAACGGCCACATCCGCCGCTGGTCGACCCGGCTGCTGCGCATGTGCAATGTGACGGTGGAGCAGCGCGCCGGCGGCGCGCCGGTGCTGGACCGCGCGATGGTGGTGGCCAATCACGTGTCGTGGCTGGACATCTTCGTCATCCACAGCCTGCATCCGAGCCACTTCGTGGCCAAGGCCGAGATCCGCTCGTGGCCGCTGGCCGGCTGGCTGGCGGAGAAGGCCGGCACCGTGTTCATTTCGCGCGGCAACCGGCGCGACCTGCGGCATATCTTCAAGGGACTGGTGCACAGCCTGGAGCGCGGCGAGCGCGTGGCTTTTTTCCCGGAGGGGACCACGTCGGCGCAGGGCAATCTGCTGCCGTTCCATGCCAATCTGTTTGAAGCGGCGATCGACGCCAAGGTGCCGGTGCAGCCGTTCGCGCTGGCCTACGAGGATGATGCGGGACGTTTGCACAGCTCGGTGGATTTCATCGGCGAGATGACGTTTGCCGAGAGCATCGTGGCGATTTTGAGCGGCCCGCCGGTCAAGGCGCGGCTGGCGATTTTGCCGCCGGTCGACACTATCGGCGCGCACCGGCGCGACTTGGCCGAAGCCACTCATGCGGCAGTCGCCACCGCGCTCGGAGTCCATCTCACGCCGAGTGAGACCTAGACCCGCAACCCGGACGCCGGGGTCAGACCCCGTACGGGGACTCGGCGTCCCCGTCCGACCCCTTCCTGCCGCATTGCGGGGTGAAGCCGCCGCCGCGCCGGCGTTAGTTCTTGCCGCCGGGCGTCTGGAATTCCGGGCACTGCACTTGCAGCAGATCGCGGTCTTCCAGGCACACGGCCGACAGCTGGCCGCCCCACACGCAGCCGCTGTCGAGTCCGATCAAATGCGGCTTGATGGTCAGCCCCAGCGCCGACCAGTGGCCGAACACCACCGTCTCGCGCGCGCTGCGCCGGCCCGGCACCTCGAACCACGGCATCAGGCCCGAGCCTTGCTCCGCCGTGCCGCTTTCCTTCATCTTGAAATCCATCACGCCGTCGGCGCTGCAGAAGCGCAGCCGCGTCATCGCGTTGATGATGCAGCGCAGCCGGTCCGCGCCCTGCAGATCGTCCGACCACCGGTCCGGCTGATTGCCGTACATCTCGGCCAGGAACTCCGCCAGGTTCGGGCCGCGCAGCATCTGCTGCACCTCGCCGGCCAGCGCCATCGCCTGCGCCGGCGTCCATTGCGGCAGCAGGCCGGCGTGCACCAGCACGTGGCCCGGCACGCGGATCGCCAGCGGCCGGTGGCGGATCCAGTCGATCAGCTCGTCGCGGTCGGGCGCATGCAGGATCTCGGCCAGCGTGTCGGACTTGTGCTCCGGCCGGATGCCGTAGGCCACCGCCAGCAGATGCAGGTCGTGGTTGCCCAGCACGCTATCGATGAGGCCGCCGCTGGCCATGGCCAGCTTGCGCACGTGGCGCAGCGTGGCCAGCGAGTCCGGGCCGCGATTGATCAGGTCGCCAGCGAACAGGATGGCGGGCTCGGCCACGCCATCGCGCGCCGCGTGCGCGCGTATGCGATCGAGCATGGACAGGGCCTGCTCATGACAGCCTTGCAAATCCCCGATGACATAGGTTTTCATATGATTGCTCACTGGTTCGTTGCGTTGGAATTTGAAATACCCTGAAATCAGAGTGGGCGATGTCGAAATTTGCCCGTGACTAAGGCAGTTTCACATAAAATCATGCTTACTACTAATTTGAAGCATGCTGCGGGATACTAAATGATTTTTGTAACGGGTGGTGCTGGTTTCATAGGTTCGAATTTTGTCCTCGACTGGCTGGCCCAGTCGGACGAGCCTGTTATCAACTTCGACAAGCTGACGTATGCGGGCAATCTGAACAATCTGGCGTCGCTGAAACAGGACGCGCGCCACACCTTCGTGCGCGGCGACATCTGCGACCAGGCCGCCGTGCTGGCGCTGTTCCAGCAGCACAAGCCGCGCGCGGTGGTGCACTTCGCCGCCGAGAGCCACGTCGACCGCTCCATCCTCGGACCGGGCGAGTTCATCAACACCAACATCAACGGCACCTTCAGCCTGCTCGAAGCGGCGCGCGCCTACTGGTCGGCGCTGCCGGACGCCGAGCAGGCCGCCTTCCGCTTCCTGCACGTGTCGACCGACGAGGTCTACGGCACGCTGGGCCCGGACGACGCGCCGTTTTCCGAAACCACCGCGTTCGCGCCGAACAGCCCGTACTCGGCGTCGAAGGCCGCGTCCGACCACCTGGTGCGCTCCTACTTCCACACCTACGGCCTGCCGGTGCTGACCACCAACTGCTCCAACAACTACGGCCCTTACCACTTCCCGGAAAAGCTGATCCCGCTGGTCATCGCCAACGCGCAGGCCGGCAAGCCGCTGCCGATCTACGGCGACGGCCAGCAGGTGCGCGACTGGCTGTACGTCAGCGACCATTGCGCCGCGATCCGCCGCGTGCTGGCAGCGGGCCGCCTCGGCGAGACCTACAACGTCGGCGGCTGGAACGAGATGGCCAACCTGGACGTGGTGCACACGCTGTGCGACATGCTCGACCAGCTGAAACCGAAGGCCGACGGCGCCAGCTACCGCGCCCAGATCACCTACGTCAAGGACCGTCCCGGCCACGACCGCCGCTACGCCATCGACGCGCGCAAGCTGGAGCGCGAGCTGGGCTGGAAGCCGGCCGAGACCTTCCAGACCGGCATCGCCAAGACCGTGCAGTGGTACCTGGACAACCAGGCCTGGGTCGCCGACGTGCAATCGGGCGGCTACGCCAAGTGGGTGGAAACGAACTACTTCAATCGCGAGGGGCAAGCATGAGCAAGCGCAAAGGCATCATTCTGGCGGGCGGCTCCGGCACCCGCCTGTACCCGGTCACGATGAGCGTATCGAAGCAGCTGCTGCCGATCTACGACAAGCCGATGATCTACCATCCGCTGACCACGCTGATGCTGGCCGGCATGACCGAGATCCTGATCATCTCGACGCCGCAGGACACGCCGCGCTTCAAGGATCTGCTCGGCGACGGCAGCCAGTGGGGCATCAGCATCAGCTACGCGGTGCAGCCGTCGCCGGACGGCCTGGCGCAGGCCTTCATCATCGGCAAGGACTTCGTCGGCGACGCGCCATCGGCGCTGATCCTCGGCGATAACATCTACTACGGCAACGACCTCGACGCGCTGCTGCGCCACGCCACCGAGCAGACCGAGGGCGCCACCGTGTTCGCCTACCACGTGCAGGATCCGGAACGCTACGGCGTGGTGGAATTCGACGATAAACGCACCGCCGTGTCGATCGAGGAAAAGCCGCTCAAGCCGAAATCGAACTACGCCGTCACCGGCCTCTATTTCTACGACAAGCAGGTGTGCGACATCGCGGCGAGCATCAAGCCGTCGGCGCGCGGCGAGCTGGAGATCACCGACGTCAACCGCGTCTACCTGGAAAAGCAGCAGCTCAACGTCGAAGTGATGGGGCGCGGCATGGCCTGGCTCGATACCGGCACCCACGACTCGCTGCTGGAGGCGGGCCAGTTCATCGCCACCATCGAAAAGCGCCAGGGGCTGAAGGTGGCGTGCCCGGAAGAGATCGCCTATCGCAAGGGCTACATCGACGCGGCCCAGCTGCGCAAGCTGGCCGAGCCGCTGAAGAAAAACAACTACGGCCAGTATCTGCTGCAAATCCTCGAAGACAAGGTGGTGCCGCGATGAACGTCGTCAAGACACCGCTGGAAGGCTTGCTGGTGCTGGAGCCGCGCGTGTTCGGCGACGACCGCGGCTTTTTCTACGAGAGTTTCAACGCCCGCCGCTTCGCCGAGCTGACCGGCGTGAGCGCCGAGTTCGTGCAGGACAACCATTCGCGCTCGGCCAAGGGCGTGCTGCGCGGCCTGCACTATCAGATTCAACAGGCGCAGGGCAAGCTGGTGCGCGCCACGGCGGGATCGGTGTTCGACGTGGCGGTGGACATCCGCAAGCACTCGCCCACCTTCGGCCAGTGGTACGGCATCGAACTGTCGGCCGAGAACAAGCTGCAGATGTGGATCCCGCCGGGCTTCGCGCACGGCTTCGTGGTCACCTCCGAGCACGCCGAGTTCCTGTACAAGACCACCGACTACTGGGCGCCGGAACACGAGCGCGCCATCCTGTGGAACGACCCGGCGGTCGGCATCGCCTGGCCCGCGCTGGCGGCGGCGCCGCTGCTGTCCGGCAAGGACCAGGCCGCCGCCTTGCTGGCCGACGCCGAGGTGTTCGCATGAAGATCCTGCTGACCGGCAGCAGCGGCCAGGTGGGCTACGAACTGGCGCGTAGCCTGCAGGGCGTGGGCGAGGTGGTGGCGGTGGACCGCGCCGTCATGGACCTGTCCGACCTGGACCAGGTGCGCGACGTGATCCGCCGCGTCAAGCCGGGGCTGATCGTCAACCCGGCCGCCTACACGGCGGTCGACAAGGCCGAGAGCGAGCCGGCGCTGGCGCACCGCATCAACGCCGAGGCGCCTGGCCTGATGGCGCAGGAAGCGAAGCTGCTGGGCGCGGCCATGGTGCATTATTCGACCGACTACGTGTTCGACGGTACGCAGCCGTCGCCGCGCGTGGAGGACGACCCGACCGGGCCGCTGAACGTCTACGGCGCCAGCAAGCTGGCCGGCGAGCAGGCGATCGCGGCGGCGGAGATACCGCACCTGATCTTCCGCACCAGCTGGGTGTACGGCATGCGCGGCAAGAACTTCCTGCTGACCATGCTGCGGTTGGCGAAGGAGCGCGACGAGCTCAAGGTGGTGGCCGACCAGCACGGCGCGCCGACGTGGAGCCGCACCATCGCCGACGTCTCGGCGCAGGTGCTGTCGCAGGCGCACGCGGGCGGGCGCGAGTGGTGGGTGCAGAACAGCGGCGTCTACCATTTGAGCGCGCAGGGCCAGACCACGTGGTACGAATTCACCCAGGCCATCGTCGAAGCGGCGGCGCTGGAATGCCGCGTGCTGCCGATCGGCAGCGCCGACTACCCGACGCCTGCCAAGCGCCCCCAATACTCGGTGATGTCGTCCGAGCGCCTGATGTCCCGCTTCTGCCA
>Ga0247812_10000080_pt1 | contig 135831 bp, 137 predicted proteins | sample UWRJL149409B1_FD_178011 | JGI IMG/M metagenome (GOLD analysis project Ga0247812, IMG submission 178011) | Plant litter microbial communities from Arlington Agricultural Research Station in Wisconsin, United States - UWRJ-L149-409B-1 | ecosystem: Environmental > Terrestrial > Plant litter >... | reverse complement strand
TCGATCGAGATCTGGTTCGAGTCGTAGATCGCGATGAGGTTGCCGAGCTCCTGGTGGCCGGCGAGCGACGATGCCTCGCTGGTGACACCCTCCTGCAGGTCGCCGTCGCCGGCGATCGTGTAGATGAAGTGGTCGAACGGGCTCGTGCCGGGCTCGGCCGTCGGGTCGAACAGGCCGCGCTCGTAGCGGGCGGCGTAGGCGAAGCCCACGGCGGAGGCGAGGCCCTGGCCGAGCGGGCCGGTGGTGATCTCCACACCGTCGGTGTGGCCGTACTCGGGGTGGCCGGGGGTCAGCGAGCCCCAGGTGCGGAGGGCCTTGAGGTCGTCGAGTTCGAGGCCGTAGCCGCCGAGGTACAACTGGATGTACTGGGTGAGCGAGCTGTGGCCGACAGACAGGATGAAGCGGTCGCGACCGATCCACTCGTTGTCGTTCGGGTCGCGGCGCATGACCTTCTGGAAGAGGAGGTAAGCGGCGGGGGCGAGGCTCATCGCGGTGCCAGGGTGACCGTTTCCGACCTTCTCGACGGCGTCGGCCGCAAGAATTCGGGCGGTGTCAACGGCCTTGTTATCGATGGAATCCCATTGGAAAGCTGCCACGTGATTTATGACCCTTCATATTGCACAGCAGAAAATCAGAGCGATCACTGCGGAGAGGTTATTTTGCTTGCCGTTGTCTCACTTTTGGACACTGACGTCATCGGCACTACCGCGGGTAGCCCAGGCAATCTCGATCATTCTGAGGTGTCGGACTCTTCTGCCGTCGGGTGGCAAGCACAACCAAGTATAGGGAGTGCTGGCAATGCCCGTGGGGGCGCGCCCACCCGACACGCGGCGAGCTCTCGGCAGATGAGCGCTTAGAATTGGTCGAACTGCACAGTTGTCGATAGAGGAGTCATGGACGTAGCCGTAGAGAGCCGCCCCGCCACCGCGCGGATCGGGTTTGCCCGCAAGGCAAAGGCCTATGTCGCTCTGACCAAACCCCGCGTCGTCGAACTGCTGCTCGTCACGACAGCGCCGGTGATGGTTCTCGCCAAGGGCGGGCTGCCCGACCTCTGGCTCGTCATCGCCACGCTCATCGGCGGCGCGCTCAGCGCCGGAAGCGCGAGCGCGTTCAACTGCTACATCGACCGCGACATCGACCGCCTGATGAAGCGCACCCAGAAGCGCCCGCTGGTGACCGGGGAGTTGACCGACCGCGAGGCTCTCGTTTTCGCGTGGGTCATCGGCATCGCTTCGATCGTCTGGCTCGGCGTTTTCGCCAACTGGCTCGCCGCGGGGCTGTCGCTCGTCGCCATCCTCGTGTATGTGTTCGTCTACACCCTCTGGCTCAAGCGCCGCACCGAGCAGAACATCATCTGGGGCGGCATCGCCGGCTGTTTCCCCGTGCTCATCGGATGGGCGGCCGTCACCGGCTCGCTCACCTGGGCCCCGGTCATCCTGTTCGCGGTCATCTTCCTCTGGACGCCCCCGCACTACTGGCCGCTCTCGATGAAGTACCGCGACGAGTACCAGGCCGCGAGCGTCCCGATGCTCGCCGTCGTACGCGGCCGCCAGATCGTCGGACTCCAGGTCATCCTGTACGCGTGGGCCACGGTCGCCTGCTCGCTGCTGCTCATCCCGGTCGCCGACATGGGCATCACCTACTCGGTGGTCGCCGTAGTCAGCGGAATCTGGTTCATCTACGAGTCGCACCGCCTGTACAACCAGGCCATCCGCCACGACACGGTCACGCCGATGCGCGTGTTCCACTCGTCGATCAGCTACCTGACGCTCGTGTTCCTCGCCGTGGGCATCGACCCGCTGCTGCCCTTCTAGCGCGCAGGCCCCGCCGCGGTACCCGCGTCGGCAGGATCATCCGCCCCTCGCGCCCGTCCGACAGGATCATCCGGCCTTCGCGCCCGTCCGACAGGACGATCCGCGACTCGCGGCACCGCCGCATCCTGTCGACCGGCAGCGCCGGCGCGGCCGACCGTCGACGAACCGCGCGAGTTGCGCCGTTCGGGGCATCATCCGGCCTCGGGCGCCCCATTCGGCGCGATCCGACGACCCGGCCCCGCGACCCGGCGGGGAGCCTCCGCTAGACCTTCGCGGTCGCGAGGGTGTCGGATGCCGCGTTCCGCGCCTTGACCGAACCGCGCAGCGTCAGCACCACCGTCGTCATCGCGCCCACGAGAACCGCGGCGAGCACCATGTGGATGCCGACCAGCAGTTCGGGCAGGCCCATCCGCGCCTGGCTGATGCCCACGGCGATCTGGGCCAGCTCGACCGCGAGCAGGATGAGGGCGAACCGGCGCGTGCGGCCCGAGGCGCCGACGAGCGTGAACGCTCCGAGCACGAGCAGCACCGTGCCGGCGAGCGTCAGGTAGGCGGGCCAGGAGTGCAGGTGCTGCAGCAGGTCGGTGTTCAGCCCGTTGCGCGGGGTGTCGGCGTCGCCGGCGTGCGGGCCGGATCCGGTGGTCAGGATGCCGACCACGACGGTGATCGCCACGAACAGCGAGGTGACGTGGGCCACCATGCGGTACCAGGCCGGCATCAGGCGCGGCCCGCCGCCCGGTCCGTAGTAGACGCGGTAGACCAGCATCGCGGTGAGCACCACGAGCAGGATCGACACCACGAAGTGCAGGCCGACGATGTACGAGTTGAGGCCGGTGAGCACCGTGATGCCGCCGATGACCGCCTGCACGGGGATGGAGAGGCCCTGCAGGAGCGTGATGACGAACAGGTCGCGGCGCTCGGCCCGGAACCGGATGACCGAGAGGAAGGCGAGGATCGCGATGAGCACCACGACGCCGGTCAGGGCGCGGTTGGTGAATTCGATCACTCCGTGGATGCCCATCTCGGGAGTGTTGGTGAGCGAACCGGGAACACACTGCGGCCAGGTCGGGCAGCCGAGGCCGGATCCGGTCAGGCGCACGGCGCCGCCGGTGCCGATGAGCAGCACCTGCACCGTGAGCGACGCCCACGCGAAGAAGCGCACCCGCTTGTCGACCGCCGTGGGGAATAGGGCGACGAGCCTCGAGCGGGTAGACGCGGCGGCTTTCACAGCGGTTCCTCCTGTTATTTGCGAAGACTCCTTGTAAGATTGACAGGTTCACGAAAACGCAGCCCGTGCCGGGGAGTCGATGGAGACGTGCGGTGTCGACCGATTCACAGAGTCGGCAGTCGCAGTCCGGGTTCAAGTCTAAGCAAGCCGCAGGTGCGACATTCACACCCGCTTGTGCAGGCGTGCGCCCAACGAAGTTCCCGGTAAAAAGCTGCGTGACGGAATACCGCTGCACCCACCTTGGTTGCTGCCGGTAGGAAAGAGGTAACTATGACTGACGTGCTGATCGATCGCCCGGAACTCAACAGTCTCGGACAGTACGAGTTCGGCTGGTCCGACTCTGACGCTGCCGGCGCATCCGCCCGCCGCGGAATCAACGAGGAAGTCGTCACCGACATCTCGAACCTGAAGAACGAAGCCGAGTGGATGCTCAAGCTCCGTCTCAAGGGACTCAAACTTTTCGGCATGAAGCCGATGCCGACGTGGGGTGCCGACCTGTCCGGCATCGACTTCGACAACATCAAGTACTTCGTGCGTTCCACGGAGAAGCAGGCACAGACGTGGGAAGACCTCCCCGACGACATCAAAGACACCTACGAGAAGCTCGGCATCCCCGAGGCCGAACGTAAGCGCCTCGTCTCCGGTGTCGCCGCCCAGTACGAGTCCGAGGTGGTCTACCACACGATCAACGCCGAGCTCGAAGCCCAGGGCGTCATCTTCATGGACACCGACACCGCGCTCCGCGAGCACCCCGAGTTCTTCGAGGAGTACTTCGGCACGGTCATCCCGCCCGGAGACAACAAGTTCGCGGCGCTGAACACCGCCGTCTGGTCGGGCGGCTCGTTCGTCTACGTGCCGAAGGGTGTGCACGTCGAGATCCCGCTGCAGGCCTACTTCCGCATCAACACCGAGAACATGGGCCAGTTCGAGCGCACGCTGATCATCGCCGACGAGGGCTCGTACGTTCACTACATCGAGGGCTGCACCGCCCCGATCTACAAGAGCGACTCGCTGCACTCGGCCGTGGTCGAGATCATCGTGAAGAAGAACGCCCGCGTTCGCTACACGACGATCCAGAACTGGTCGAACAACGTCTACAACCTCGTCACCAAGCGCGCCGTCGCCCACGAGGGCGCGACCATGGAGTGGATCGACGGCAACATCGGTTCCAAGGTGACGATGAAGTACCCGTCGATCTACCTGATGGGCGAGCACGCCAAGGGCGAGACGCTCTCCGTCGCTTTCGCCGGCCCCGGCCAGCACCAGGACGCGGGCGCCAAGATGATCCACATGGCGCCGTACACGACGTCGTCGATCGTCTCGAAGTCGATCGCCCGCGGCGGCGGTCGTGCGGGATACCGCGGAGAAGTACGGGTGGATGCCGCGGCTCACCACTCGGCGAACACCGTTCGTTGCGACGCCCTCCTGGTCGACACGATCTCGCGTTCCGACACGTATCCGGCGATCGACATCCGTGTCGACGACGTGCAGCTCGGTCACGAGGCCACCGTCTCGCGGGTCAGCGCCGAACAGCTCTTCTACCTCCAGTCGCGGGGTATGCCCGAAGACGAAGCCATGGCCATGATCGTGCGCGGGTTCATCGAGCCCATCGCCCGTGAACTGCCGATGGAATACGCCCTCGAACTCAACAAGCTCATCGAGATGAGCATGGAAGGCAGCGTAGGTTGACCCTCCTCCCAACGTCGAAAGGACATGTCGGCTAAATGTCCGTCGTCACACCCGAAACCAACCAGCACGGAGCCACGGCGCACAGCGACGGGGGCTGGGACGCGCCCGAGGGCGCCTTCGTCCCCGTGCAGACCCGCTCCGACCGTTTCAAGTCGAACGATCCGAGCGAGCACCCCGAGGTCGTAGGACGCGAGGCCGAGTGGAAGCTCACCCCCGTCGACCTCGTGCGTCCGCTCATCGACGGCGAGCTCGACGGTTCGCCGTACGCGTTCCTCTCGACCCAGGTCGAGGGAGTCGACGCCGAGTGGATCGACCGTTCCGACGCCCGGGTCGGCACCGCCGGCCAGGCGGAAGAGAAGTCGAGCGCGAACGCGTGGAACGCCTTCGAGAAGGCGCTCGCCATCACCGTCACGGGCGAAGAGCACTCCGAGATCACGATCTCCCGCTCGCTGCTCGGCGACGCGGCGCGCGGCGCGCACACCGTGATCACCGGCACCAAGAACAGCAACGGCCGCGTCATCCTGCTCAACACCGGCCAGGCGCAGCTCGTCGAGAACGTCGAGATCGTCGTCGAAGACGGCGCGCACCTTACGGTCATCTCCGTGCAGGAGTGGGCAGACGACGCCGTCCACCTCGCGACGCATTTCGCGACGGTCGGCCGCGACGCCACCTTCCGTCACGTCGTCGTCTCGCTCGGCGGCAAGGTGGTGCGGGTCAACCCGTCGGTCGCTCTGTCGGGCGAAGGCGCTGACGGAGAGCTCTACGGCCTCTATTTCGCCGACGCCGGCCAGCACCTCGAGCAGCGTGTCTACATGCACCACGAGGGCGCCAACACCAAGGGCCGCGTCAACTACAAGGGCGCGCTCCAGGGCGTCGGGGCACACACCGTCTGGGTCGGCGACGTTCTCATCGGCCCGAACGCGGCAGGGACCGACTCCTACGAGCAGAACCGCAACCTCGTGCTGAGCGAGGGCACCCGCGCCGACTCCATCCCGAACCTCGAGATCGAGACGGGCGACATCCTCGGAGCCGGGCACGCGAGTGCCACCGGACGCTTCGACGACGAGCAGCTGTTCTACCTGCAGGCCCGCGGCATCACCGAGCACGAGGCACGCCGCCTCGTGGTGCTCGGCTTCCTCACCGAGATCATCCAGAAGATCGGCAAGCCCGAACTCGAGCAGCGCCTCCAGGTCTCGATCGACGACGAGCTGAACCGGTCGTCGAGCAAGGCGGCAGAGTAGTGGCCGCCACCAAGGTCTGCACCAAGGCAGAACTCGCCCCGAACGCCGCGCTGCGCGTCGTCGTCGACGGCAAGCCCATCGCCGTCGTGATGGACTCGGCGGGGGCGGTGCACGCCATCGGCGACACCTGCACCCACGGCGACATCTCGCTCGCGGAGGGTTTCGTCGAAGACGACACCCTCGAGTGCTGGGCGCACGGCTCGAAGTTCGAGCTCACGACCGGCAAGCCTCTCACCCTCCCGGCCTACGAGCCGGTTCCCGTCTACACGGTCTCCATCGTCGATGACGATGTCTTCATCGACCCCACCCCGATCGCCACCAGCGACTCCGTCGCCGTTTAGGAACAAGAACATGTCAGTACTTGAAGTAAAAGATCTCCGCGTCAGCGTCGAGACCGAGCAGGGCACCAAGGAAATCCTCAAGGGTGTCGACCTGTCGATCGCCGAGGGCGAGATCCACGCCATCATGGGTCCGAACGGATCGGGCAAGTCCACTCTGGCGTACACGATCGCCGGTCACCCGAAGTACCACGTCGAGGGCGGCTCGGTCACCCTCGACGGCGTCGAGGTGCTCACGATGAGCGTCGACGAGCGCGCCCGCGCCGGTCTCTTCCTCGCGATGCAGTACCCGGTCGAGATTCCCGGCGTCACCGTCTCGAACTTCCTCCGCACCGCGAAGACCGCGATTTCCGGCGAGACTCCCGCCCTCCGCCCCTGGCTCAAAGAGGTCAAGGGCGCCATGGCCGACCTCCGTATGGACAAGACGTTCGCCGAGCGCAACGTCAACGAGGGCTTCTCCGGCGGCGAGAAGAAGCGCCACGAGATCCTCCAGCTCGAGCTGCTCAAGCCGAAGTTCGCGATCCTCGACGAGACCGACTCGGGCCTCGACGTCGACGCGCTGAAGATCGTGTCGGAGGGCGTCAACCGCGCCAAGGACAACACCGGCATGGGCCTGCTGCTCATCACGCACTACACGCGCATCCTGCGCTACATCAAGCCCGACTTCGTGCACGTCTTCGTCGACGGCCGCGTCGCAGAAGAGGGCGGGCCCGAGCTGGCCGACCGCCTCGAAGACGAGGGTTACGATCGCTATGTCTCGACGACCGGCGTAGCGTAGAACCATGGCAACCGCACTCGCCCCCGCACTCTTCGACCAGGTCGAAGAGGCGCTGAAAGACGTCATGGACCCCGAGCTCGGGGTCAACATCGTCGACCTCGGTCTGATCTACGACCTCACCTGGGACGACGAGAACAACGCCCTCATCATCAGCATGACGCTGACGAGTGCGGGCTGCCCGCTCACCGACGTGCTCGAGGAGCAGACGGCCCAGTCGCTCGACGGCGTCGTCGACGCGTTCCGCATCAACTGGGTGTGGATGCCGCCGTGGGGCCCCGAGAAGATCACCGACGACGGTCGCGACATGATGCGGGCACTCGGCTTCGCAATGTGACACCCGGTCTGGTCACAGACCGAACGTCTCCGGTGAAGTAGTCTCTTTTTTATGGACCGTAGCAGTGCACGACTCGATTCGGGCCTGTCGAACCGGCTGTCACGGTCTATCGTCAACAGCCAGCTGCTGATCTCGGCGGCGCTGCTGGCGTTTGCCGTCGTGGTCTTCGCCGTGCAGCCGAGCGCGTTCCAGGAGCCGTTGTTCTTCGGGTCGCTGTTGCTGGTCTTCGTGCTCACGGGCATCGCCCTCATCACCGACTGGACTCCGCGCCGCAAGCGGTGGGCCGCGCTGCTGCCCCTGCTCGACATCTTCGCGATCCTCGGCATGCGCGAGGCTGAACCGAACCTCGGAGCGAGCCTGCTGCTCGTCCTCCCGATCATCTGGTTGTCGCGCAACTACCACTTCGCCGGCGCGTTCGGCGGGGTGGTCATCGCGGTCGCGGCCATCTGGACGATGCGCATCGTGTCGGGCGACCCGGTGAACATCGCCGACTTCGGCATCCTCGTGCTGTTGCCCTTGACGCTCGTCTTCATCGCGACCACCACCTATGCCACGAGCCGGCGCAGCAAGAGCCAACGCGAGCTGTTGCGGCAACAGTCCGCCCTCGTCGAATCGGCGCTCGTGCGGGCCCGCAGCCAAGAGGGCATCCTCGAGCAGGTGCTCGACGCCGTGGAGTTCGGCGTCATCGCGTTCGACCGCGAGGGCAGGGCGACACTGCGCAACAACGCGCACGAACACTCGCTCCGCGAGTTCGGCGCGCCCCGCTCGGCCGTGATCCACCCCGCCATCTACCGGCCCGACGGAACGACTCTCTACGAGGCGTCGGAGCGTCCTTACAGCCGCGCCCTCGCCGGTGAAGAGTTCGACAACCTCGTCTACTGGGTGGGTGCGCCCGGCGAGGCCCGCGCCGCATACTCGGCGACGGCCCGCCAGACCACCAACGCCGACGGTACCCCCGCGGGCGGCGTCGTCGTTATGCGCGACGTCACCGTCGAGCTCGAGGCCGTGCGCGCCCGCGAGAACCTCGCCGCGTCGGTGAGCCACGAATTGCGCACACCCCTCACCTCGATCATCGGCTTCCTCGAACTCGCGGTCGACGCTCCCGAACTGTCGAGCGAGACGCGGCGCATGCTCGAGATCGCGGCCCGAAACTCCGAACGGATGCTCGGCCTCGTCACCGACCTGCTGCAGACGGCGAGCGACAAAGACGGTTCGCTGACCCTCGCCGTCGAACCCTGCGACGTGGCCGAACTCGCGCGGCAGGCCATCGACTCCGCGCAGATCTCCGCCGCCCAGCGCGAACTCTCCCTGAGCGCCGTCATCGACCGCCCGGCGATCACCAACGCCGACCCGTTCCGCATCCGCCAGGTGCTCGACAACCTGCTCACCAACGCCGTCAAATACAACCGCACCGGCGGGTCGATCACCGTCTCCGTCGAATCGACCGACGACCTCGTGCGCGTCGACGTCACCGACTCGGGAGTCGGCGTCTCCGAGGCCGACCAGGCCCACCTCTTCGACCGGTTCTTCCGTGCCGGCACCGCCCGCAAGTCCGACGTCGTCGGCACCGGGCTGGGCCTCGGCATCAGCCGCGACATCGCCAAGCTCCACGGGGGCAGCCTCTCGGTGCGCAGCGAGGTCGGCGTAGGAAGCACGTTCTCTCTGATTCTGCCCGCCGCTCCACAGGAACAACCGTGAACCTCGATACCCTCACCCTGCTCTACGCGAGCGGTCTCGTCGTGGCGTCTGCCGGCGCCTCGTTCGTGATCAGCTCGATCTTCCGCCGCGACGACGAGGTGGCCAGGCTCTGGGGCCTCGGCTTCATCTCGGGCATGCTCGCGACCATCGCGTACGCGGTGTGGGGCTACAGCCCCGACCTGTGGTGGGTCACCGGGGTCGGCAACGCCGCGCTCGCGTTCGCGATCGGCGCCATGTGGAGCGGCTGCCGCGCGTTCAACGGGCACAAGCCGATGCTCGCCGTGGTCGCCGCCGTCACCGCTCTCGTCTTCCTCGCCGTCGTGCTGCACGGCGTCGACGGGGGAGAGTGGGCGGGCGCTCCGGTCATGTACCTGGCGATCTCGGGCTTCTCGACGGCCACCGTCGTCGCCACCCTGCGCGGCAACCTCCGCTCGCGCGTCAACGCGCGCATCCTCACCGTGGTGTTCGTCGCCGTGTCGCTGTACTACCTCGCCCGGGCGGTCGTCTACTTCGTCTACGGCGAGACGAGCGTGCAGTTCCTCTCCTACTTCGGCACCGTGAACACGACGCTGCTCAACATCGGCTTCCTCACCATCGCCGCTATCTCCTTCTCGGTGCTGCAGAGCGACCACAGCCCCGACCGGCGCCGCGACAAGTCGTCTGACGACTCGTCGATCGCGGGCATCGCCTCACGCCGCCTGTTCGACCAGCAGGCCGAAGACTGGCTGAGGCGTGCACACCGCAACGACGAGTCGCTGACCCTCGCGATCATCGAGGTGCAGAACCTCGACCAGATGAACAACGCGCTCGGTTCGGAGTACGGCGACCGTGCCATCCAGACCGTCGGCTGGTTCACCCGCGACAACGTGCCGACCACCTCGATCGTCGGTCGGCTCAGCACACGCCGTTTCGCCGTGATGGCTCCGTCGCCCGCCGTGGGGGAGCCGCGCGGGATCGCCGAGCGTGTGATGACCGCCATCGCCGAGAACCCGATCGACGAGATCGAGGGCGTGCGCGCCACGGCGTCGTTCGGTGTCACCGACACCGCCGACGTCGGCTACGACTACACCGATCTCTCCCGAGCGGCCACCGCAGGCCTGAACGGCGACATCTAGGCTACTTCGGCGGCGCGATCGCGATCGTCAGCAGGTCGGTCGCGGTCTGCTTGGCGTACTCCGCCGAGGTCGGCGTCGTCTGCAGCAGCAGTTCGTACGTGATCGCGAGCGAGATCGAGGTGGCGGCCGGATCGAGCGGGGGCAGTACGAAGCTCTGGCTGTAGCTGTACGGCGCTTTCACCTGGTAGCCGGGTGCGACGTTCGCCTCGTCGACGAGCGAGGCGGGAGCGGCCAGCGAGCCGTTCTTGCCGTCGACGGCCGCGACGACGGTGACCTTCGACAGGTAGATGCGCTGGCCCTCGTCGCCGGCGAGGGTCGCGATCATCGACAGGTTGAGCGGCTTGTTGGCCGCGGGCGTCCACTGGTCCATGGGAAGGTCCGACCAGTAGTTGATGCCGAGCGAGATGTTGCCGGCCGCGAGCGTGCGCTCCACCGACCCGGTCGCGAGGTCGTTCTCGACGCTGGTGATCTCGCCCGACGAGGTGGGAGTGGGGGTCGGGGTGGCGTCGGTGAGGAACGGGGCCGTGCCGCAGCCGCCGAGCAGCAGCGTCGACGCCAGCGCGATGCCGGCGATACCGGCCGTTCTGAAGCGGGGCTTCGCGGCGATCTTCATGGTCGTTCTCCCGTCACAAGCTCTGTGCTTGCAGTCTCTTGAGCAAATCTTTGGCAGATGCTGTGGGCAACTGCGAGTGAAACTTGATCATCGTCGTTCACACTGACATTACTAGCCGAAACGGGGCATACATCCCCGGGCTTCGAGATCGACACAGGGCGGCACCACTCCGCCGCCCCAGGAAGCAGAGAATCGTGACCACGACACACACCAACGGGCCGACAGACGGCTACGACTTCGGCATCGACGCCGCGGGCTTCGCCTCCTCGGTCGAGTCGATGGCCGTGCACCGCCCGACGATCGGCTGCATCATCCCCGCCTACAACGAGGAAGAGTCGATCGCTGCCGTGCTCGAGTCGCTGCTCGGCCAGAGCCGGGTTCCCGACGTCATCCACGTGATCGCGAACAACACCACCGACAAGACCGTCGAGATCGCGAGCCGCTACGCCGGACCGCACTTCAGCGAGGTCGACGGCGTCGAGCAGTTCACCGAGGTGTACGTGCACGACATCGGCGAGAACAAAGACAAGAAGGTCGGCGCCCTCAACTACGGCTACACCCTCGTCGAGGCGTGCGACTTCATGCTCGGTGTCGACGGCGACACCACCGCAGACGTCGACGCCGTGCGTCACCTCGAGGCGGAGATCGCCTCCGACACCCGCATCGGCGGCATCTCGGCGATCTTCAGCATCGACGACTCCCCGTTCAGTGGCCCGATCGCCCCGTTCCTGATCGCCGGCCAGCGCGCCCAGTTCGCCGCCTTCAACATGCAGAACATGCTGCGCGGCCGCAACATGGCGGTTCTCGGCGGCCAGTTCTCGATCTTCTCCACCCTGGCCCTCCGCCAGGCGATGAAAGACAACCACCAGTCGAGCCCGTGGGTGAAAGACAGCGAGGTCGAAGACTCGCTGCTCTCGCTGCAGATCAAGAGCGCCGGCTTCCTCACCAAGATCAGCGCGCAGGCACGCGCCGACGTGGGCGGCATGACCACCCTCCGCGGCCTCGACGCCCAGCAGGTGAAGTGGAACTTCGGCGCCATCGAACTCATGTGGCCCGGACAGCGTGGCGACACCAAAGGCCAGCCGCTGCACCCGAACCTGCGTCTGCGCTGGCTCGAGAACCTCTCGATGGCGGTCAACGCCTTCACCCGCCTGATGTTCATCGTGCTGCTGATCGCATCGCTGTCGATCGACGCGTTCGTCTTCAGCCCGATCTGGCTCGTGCCGCCCGTGGTCGCCATCCTGCTCAACGTGCGCACGGCGATGTCGATGAAGAACGTGAACTTCCGCGACATCCTCTTCGCCGTCGCTATCGCACCCGCAGAGGTCTACATGTGGGTGCGCCTCGGCCACTTCTTCCGCGCCTGGACCAAGTTCCTCAGCCGCAAGCAGACCGACAACTGGGCCGCCCAGGCCAAGGCCGAGCGTGGCTCGGGCAACGGCTACCTGGTTCCGATCATCGTGTTGATCCTCACCGGTGCCGCCCTCGTCTTCACCTGGTTCCAGCTCAACACCATGGTGCAGTCCACGATCCTCTGGATCGGCTGGCCCATCCTCGGCGCCATCACCGGAATTCAGACCTTCACCATGCTGATCAAGCTGTTCCAGCGCCAGCGTGGCTACAAGGTCTGATCGAGACGTCTGACCCGAACAGACACCTGGCCCGAACCAGGACGCCTGACCCGAACAGGCACAGAACGGCCCGACCCGAACGGGCCGGACGGCGTCCGACAGCTACTCGCTGTCGGGCGCCGTCAATCTGTATCCCACGCCGCGCACGGTCTCGATCCAGCGCGGCGAATTGACGTTCTCCGAAAGCTTCTTGCGCAGGTTGCCCATGTGCACCTCGATGGCGCGCTTGTCGGCCTCGCTCACCAGGTAGGTAGTGACGTAGCTTTCGCCGCGCAGCAGCAGGGCGAGGTCGGGCTTGGTGCGCACGCGCCGGTTCGACTGCAGCAGCGCCGCGAGCAGGTCGAACTCGCTGCGGGTGAGTTCGAGTTCTGCGCCACGCAGGCGCACGACGCGCGTGTCGATGTTCAGCCAGAGGCCGTTGTGCTCCATCCACCCCGACTGGTCGGCGGGAGGGGGGCCGGATGTCGCGGCTCCCGCCTGCGCGGGTGACTGCTGTACCGGCACCGCCTGGAACGCGCCCTGCGGCACCGGTTCCTGCGAGATGGCGAGGGTCGGTGGAGCGGCGTACGTGGGAACGGCGGGGGCGGGCTGCTGGGGTGCTGCCGGCTGTGGCGCGGCGACCTGCGGGGCGGCCTGCGCGGGAGCGGGCTGGATCGGCGCCGCTGCGGGGGTGGGGGCGGCCTGCGCCTCGACCTCGGAACCGGCCGAGCGCGGCCGACGCAGCATCGCCTCGATGCGGGCGCGCAGAACGCGCGGCCGGAACGGCTTGACGAGGTAGTCGTCGGCGCCGGATTCGAGACCCTGGAGGGTGTCGATCTCGTCCTCGAGCGCGGTGAGCATCAGGATGTAGGTCGAGCTGAAGGCGCGGATGCGTTTCGCCGTCTCGAATCCGTCCATGCCGGGCATGTTGACGTCGAGGGTGGTGATCAACGGGTCGAACTGCCGCACCGCGGCGACCCCGTCGAGGCCGTTCGCCGTGGGGATCGCTTGGAACCCCGCCTGGGTGAGCACGTCGACCAGGAGTTGCCTGATGTCTGCGTCATCGTCGATTACTACCGCGAATCGTGGAGCCGTTGCGCTTTCCATCTGCTGATCGTACCAACGGGGAAACAAATAGTTTTCGGTTAAACGTCTCCGCGGGCGGATCAGTTGCGCACGAGCGCCAAAGCGCCGTCGTTCCACCACTGGCCGGCGGTCGGTCCGCCGTTGCACGTGCCGTCGCTCTCGCCGGGGATCTTGATCCACAGGTCGGCGTCGCGGCGGCCGTCGGTGTACACCGTCGGAGCGCTGCCGAGGGCACGGCCCGTGGGGTTGCACCACTCGCCGTTCGACCCGTTGCCGTTGCGGCCGGTGTCGATCACGTAGTGGGCCTCGCCGGTGAGGGCGCTCACCTGCTCGGCGTACGCGATCTCGTTGTCGGTGGCGTTGAAGTTCGAGACGTTGGTCGCGAAACCGCGCACCCGCTCGACGCCGGCACGTTGCAGCAGCGCGGCGGTCTGGGCCGCGGGGTGCCAGTTCGAGTGTCCGCCGTCGAGGTAGACGACGGCGCCGGAGACCGAGAGCCGGGTGATCGCGTCCTGTGTCGTCGCCACGCGGGAGTCGGTGTTGCCGCACTCGTCGGCGAGCGAGAGCGAGTCGGGCTCGAGCACGACGGCGCTGGCCGTGTCGCCGAGGCCCTCCGCGATCGCGTCGACCCAGAGCGGGTACTCTTCGGCGGTGAGTCCGCCGGCCGAGAAGTTGCCGCAGTCGCGCTCGGGAATGCCGTAGACGACGAACGTCGCCAGCGTGTCCGACGCGGTAGCGGCCGCCACGATGCCGGAGACGTAGCCTGCGACCGACGCGGTCGGGTGCTCCTCGGGAACGAGCCAGATGGCCTGCGGCACCGCGGCGAGTTCGCGCAGCGATGCGGCGTCGGCGGCGTTCAGCGCGGGGTCGGCTGCGGCCTTCGCGCCGGCCGAATCGGGGTCGGCGTAGAACTCGCCCCTGCCGAGCGGGTTGGAGGTACCGCCGAAGAGCGGGAACTGCGGAAGCACGTTGTTCACGAGGTACGAGCCTCCGGCGACGAGAACGAGCACCGATGCGACGACGATCGCGATGACGCCCTTGCGGTCGATGCGCCAGGGACTGCGGGGGGATTGGCCGGCTTGTGCCACGACGGATCCTTCGAGAAGTTCGGGTCTGAGCGGAGCTCGCGGCACGAAGCACCGAGACCCTGGGGTGAGCCCTTCCACGATACCCGCGTCGGGCGGGATTCCCTGAATCCGGGTCACCAAATACAGCAAAACGTCAGGCCCCCACCATTGCGCGGTAGGGGCCTGACGTCGGTACTGCGGAGACTACGCGGCGTCGGTCGCCTTGCGGTCGTCGGACCGGTGGATTCCGAGCCAGATGAGGCGCATGACGGCGGCGGAGAACACGGCCTTCACGATTCCGAAGACGACGAACGGGTAGAGGCCGAACGCCAGCGTCTGCTGCAGGTCGAGGCCGAGCGCGAATGCGAGCCAGGCCATACCGAAGACGAAGGTCACCGCGGTGCCGGCGAGGAACGACGCGATGCCGCCGACGATCTTGTGGTCCCACTGGCGCTGGGCGAGCCAGCCGGTGAGCGCCGCGGAGGCGATGAAGCCGATGATGTAGCCGCCGGTCGCACCGAACAGCGCGTCGATGCCGTGGGCGCCCTCGCTGTAGACCGGGAGGAACAGGCCGAGAGCCGCGTACAGCACCATCGAGAGCGCGCCGCGGGTGGCGCCGAGCGCGCTTCCCACGATGAGCACGGCGACGGTCTGGCCGGTGATCGGTACCGGCTCGAGCGGGATGTACAGCTGGGCCGCGATCGCCGTGAGTCCGGCGCCCGCCGCGATGAGCACCGCGTCGGTGGCGAGGCTGCGGCTGAACAGCCGGTCGGCGAGGGTCGGGCGGCCGGTGGCCAGGGTCAGTGTCGTCATAAACGCTCCTAGGGTGCTGTGCTCGGCCGGGGCCGACGCACAATGTGCAGGGGCAGAAAGCTTTACGGTCTGCTCAAGTAGACTATCGGTCTCACCCCTTACTTCTGTGTTGTCGAAACACGCCTAAACAATTGGACTTTGCCTGTGCTTGCCGTGCATGATCTCGAATTACGAGTGGGCGCAAGAGTGCTCATGGATGAGGTCAACTTCCGCGTTGACAAGGGCGACAAGATCGGTCTGGTCGGTCGCAACGGTGCCGGCAAGACCACTCTCACCAAGACCCTCGCGAACGAACTGCAGCCGTCGGGCGGCCGTATCGAGCGTTCCGGCGAGATCGGCTACCTGCCGCAAGACCCGCGCTCGGGCAACCCCGAAGACCTCGCGCGCACGCGCATCCTCGACGCCCGCGGCCTCGGCACCCTGCTCATCGGCATGAACACGACGATGACCGACATGGCGAGCCCCGACGCCGCGGTCAGCGCGGCGGCGATGAAGAAGTACGGCAACCTCGAAGAGCGCTTCACCGCGCTCGGCGGCTACGCGGCGGAGGCCGAAGCGGCGTCGATCGCCAGCAACCTCAGCCTTCCCGACCGCATCCTCGACCAGCCGCTCTCGACGCTCTCGGGTGGACAGCGCCGCCGCATCGAGCTCGCCCGCATCCTCTTCTCCGGTGCCGACACGATGCTCCTCGACGAACCGACCAACCACCTCGACGCCGACTCGGTCGTCTGGTTGCGCGACTACCTCAAGAGCTTCCAGGGCGGCCTGATCGTGATCACCCACGATATTGCGCTCGTCGAAGAGACCGTCAACAAGGTGTTCTACCTCGACGGCAACCGCCAGGTCATCGACGTCTACAACATGGGCTGGAAGAACTACCTCAAGCAGCGCGCCTCCGACGAGGAACGCCGCAAGAAGGAGCGTGCCAACGCCGAGAAGAAGGCGTCGGTACTGCAGACCCAGGCCGCGAAGTTCGGCGCAAAGGCGTCGAAGGCCGCGTCGGCCCACCAGATGGTGGCCCGCGCCGAGAAGCTGCTCGCCGGACTCGACGAGGTGCGCACCGTCGAGCGCGTCGCTAAGCTGCGCTTCCCCGAGCCCGCGCCCTGCGGCAAGACGCCGCTCATGGCTTCCAACCTCAGCAAGAGCTACGGCTCGCTCGAGATCTTCACCTCGGTCGACCTCGCGATCGACCGCGGGTCGAAGGTCGTCATCCTCGGACTCAACGGTGCAGGAAAGACGACGCTGTTGCGGATGCTCGCGGGCGTCGACAAACCCGACACCGGCCAGATCGAGCCAGGGCACGGCCTGCGGGTCGGCTACTACGCCCAGGAACACGAGACGATCGACGTCAAGCGCACCGTGTTGCAGAACATGGTGTCGTCGTCGCCGAGCATCACCGAGATGGAGGCGCGCCGGGTTCTCGGCTCGTTCCTGTTCACCGGAGACGACGGCCACAAGCTGGCCGGCGTGCTCTCCGGTGGAGAGAAGACCCGTCTCGCCCTCGCGATGATCGTGGTCTCCGGCGCCAACGTGCTGCTGCTCGACGAACCGACGAACAACCTCGACCCGGCGAGCCGCTTCGAGATCCTCGACGCTCTCGCCAACTACTCGGGCGCCGTCGTTCTCGTCAGCCACGACGAGGGCGCCGTCGAGGCGCTCAACCCCGAGCGGGTGCTCATCCTGCCCGACGGTGTGGAAGACCACTGGAACGCCGACTACCTCGACCTGATCACCCTGGCCTGACCGGCCTGGCCTGATCGTTCTGGCCAGTTCGGCGCGCGCTACCGGTGCGCGTCGATCAGTTCGTCTTCGACCTCGGCGTCGGTGCGTGTGCGCGCGGCGTCCTTGACGCGGCGCGCTTCGGCGCGCTCCATCTCGTCGGGGTCGTCTTCGTTGATGCGCCGGTACTCCTGGCGCAGGCCGTAGCCGACACCGAAGAAGCCGAACAGCGCGAACACCAGCCACTGGAACGCGTACGACAGGTGCGGGCCCTCGTCGCGGGCCGGCTTGGTCGCCGCGAGCGGGCGGTCGGCGGGCGCGGGGTCTTCGGTCATCAGCAGTCCGTAGGCACCGGTGTAGGTCGGCGCGTCGAGCATCGCAGCGATGTCGTCGAGCTGGATGGTCGCGATCTGGCCCTCGGGTGCCGAGCGGCCGGGCAGCGTGGGCTCGCCGGGCTTCAGGCGCGCCGTGACCGTGACCTCGCCCGTCGGTGCCGCCGGGATGACGTCGGGCGCATCCTGCTCGCGACCGGTGGGAAGCCCGCCACGGTCGACGACGAACACGCTGCCGTCGGCGAGCAGCAGGGGAGTGAGCACCTCGAAGCCGGGGCCGCTGTTGTACGGACGGTTGCGCACGAGCAGTTCGTCGTCGGAGAGGTAGGTGCCCGTCATCGTGACCGGAGCCCACTTCTGGCTGAGTTCGAACGAGTCGAGTTCGGGCAGCACCTCGTCGAGGGCGACGGGGTCGGCCGAGTAGTTGTTGTCGATGCGCTCGAGTTCGGCGAGGGCGGTGTCGCGACGGTCGAGCTGCCAGAGGCAGAGCCCGACGCAGACGAGGGCGAATACGACGGCGAGGGCGAAGTAGCGCGCCCAGTGCCAGGTGAGGGCGAAGCGCCAGTTGTTCACGGGGTGCCGCTTTCTGCGCCGACGCGGTCGAGCTCGACTCCGAGCGGCGTCACCTGCACGGGGAACCCGCGGGTGTCGAGGTACTCGCGCAGGTAGTCGCTGTGCTCGTCGCAGGCGAGCCAGACCTTCACGCGGTCGACGGTGTGGATGCGCGGATTGCGCCAGTTAACGTTCCAGGCCGCATCGTTGCGGCATCCGGCCCGGGAGCAGCGCAGTTCGTCGGTCGATCCGCCGATCACTCGCGGGGCTCCGTCGTCGGCGGGGTGAAGGGTTCGGGCCTGCGCGGATCGCGCACCGGCACGATGCCGCCCGGACGCTCGACGACGCTCGGCGTGCCCCCGCCCACGTTGTTCGCCAGCACGACGGCGATGTACGGCAGCAGCACGGCCCCGAGTCCGACGACGAGCAGCCACCAGCCTTGCACGACGAACAGCAGCACGACACAGACCAGGCGGATGCTCATCGCCACGGTGTACTGGATCATGCGTTTGCGCCGGTCGTCTGCGGGTGACACCGGAAGCGTGGTGATGGACTGCTGGGTCTTCATGTCCTGGACTCTCAGGGGCCTCGTGGCCCTCTACCCCTCAAGCTTAAGTCTTTTCTCACTGACAGTAAGCTGGTGCGCATGACTTTTGCCGCGCCGACCATCCGTACCGTTCTCGTCACCGGAGGCAACCGCGGCATCGGCCTCGCGATCGCCGAAGAATTCGTCGCGCAGGGCCACCGCGTCGCCGTCACCGCCCGCTCGGGTGAAGGACCCGCGGGTTCGCTGACGGTGCGGGCGGATGTCACGGACTCCGCGAGCCTCGACGCGGCGTTCACCGAGGTGGAGGCCGCGTACGGACCCGTCGAGGTCGTCGTCGCCAACGCCGGCATCACCCGTGACCTGTTGCTCGTGCGTATGGCCGAGCAGGACTTCACCGACGTCATCGACACCAACCTCACCGGCGCCTTCCGCGTGGTCAAGCGGGCGTCGAAGGGCATGATGAAGGCGCGCTTCGGCCGCATCATCCTGGTCTCCAGCGTCTCGGGTCTGCTCGGCGCCGCCGGCCAGATCAACTACTCCGCCTCGAAGAGCGGTCTGATCGGCCTCGCCCGCTCGGTCACGCGCGAGCTCGGTTCGCGCGGCATCACCGCCAACGTCGTCGCCCCCGGCCTGATCGAGACGGAGATGACAGCCGTGCTGTCGGACGAGGTGCAGGACGCCTACAAGAAGTCGATCCCGGCCGGCCGCTTCGCGTCGCCGCAGGAGGTCGCACGGGTGATCACCTGGCTCGCGAGCGACGACGCCGCGTACATCTCCGGCGCGGTCATCCCGGTCGACGGCGGCCTCGGCATGGGTCACTGACCCACCCTGCCGGTCGAGTAGGTCGCGCAGCGACCCACCCTGCCGGTCGAGTAGGTCGCGCAGCGACCGTATCGAGACCTACCCGCGCAACCCGAGCAACGGCAGCAGCAGGCTGAGGTCGCGCTCGTCGATGAGCACGTGCGCCTCGTCGCGCACCGGCGCCTTGGCGTCGAATCCGACGGCGAGCCCGGTGATGGCCATCATCTCGAGATCGTTCGCGCCGTCGCCGACCGCCACGGTCTGGCTGAGCGGCACGTCGAACTCGGCCGCCCATTCGCGCAGCGTGTCTGCCTTGGCCATAGCGTCGATGACCGGTCCGACGAGTCCGCCGGTGAGGACGCCGTCGACGATCTCCAGGCGGTTCGCACGCCAGCGGTCGAGTCCGAGTTCGTCGGCGACGGGGTCGAGCACCTCGTGGAATCCGCCCGAGACGACGGCCACTCGGCCACCCGCCGACTGCACGGCCGCGATCATCTCTGGCACGCCATCGGTCACGACGATGCGGGGCGCGACCTCCGCGAACACGCTCTCGGGAAGCCCCGCCAGGGTCGCGACGCGCGCCCGCAGGCTCTGCTCGAAGTCGAGCTCGCCGTTCATAGCGCTGAGCGTGATGTCGGCGACGAGGGGGAGGGTGCCCGCCACCTCGGCGAGCAGCTCGATCACCTCGTTCTCGATGAGGGTGGAATCGACGTCGAGCACTACGAGAAACCGAGCCATGGGCGCGCTGTAGCCTTCCTGGTTCGTGATACTGGTGGAGCTACGCGCGACTGGAGCAGCTAGGGCGATACGTGCACGCCTTTGCCCACGATCGTGATACCGGAATCGGTGACCGTGAGCCCCCGAGCACGGTCGGAATCGGCGTCGACGCCCACGTGCGCGCCGGCCCCGATGACCACATCCTTGTCAAGAATAGCGCGACGCACCACGGCGTTCGGCTCGATCTTGGCCCGCTCGAAGACGATCGAGTCGACCACCATGGCGCCGGATTCCACGGTCGTCCACGGGCCGAGCACACTGCGCTCGATGTGCGCGCCCGAGAGCAGCGACCCGAGCGACACGATCGAGTCGATCGTGGTGCCGAGGTAGCCGCGGGCGTCGCGAACGAACTTCGCGGGCGGCGAGTTGAGCTGCTGGCTGAAGATCGGCCATTCGCGGTTGTAGAGGTTGAAGATCGGCAGGGCCGAGATCAGGTCCTGGTGGGCCTCGAAGAACGAGTCGATGCTGCCGACGTCGCGCCAGTAGAACCGGTCGCGGTCGGTCGACCCCGGAACCTCGTTCTGGTTGAGGTCGTAGACGCTCGCGGCGCCGCGCGACACGAAGTCGGGAACGATGTCGCCGCCCATGTCGTGGTTGGAGTCGCTGCGTTCGCCGTCGCGCAGCACGGCGTCGATGAGGATGTCGGCATCGAACACGTAGTTGCCCATCGAGGCGAGAACCTCGTTGGGGGAGTCGGCGAGGCCCTCGGCGTTCTGCGGCTTCTCGAGGAACGCGTTGATCTTGGTCGGGTCGTCTTTGTCCAACTCGATGACGCCGAACTGGTCGGCGAGGCTGATCGGCTGGCGGATCGCGGCGACGGTCAGGCCGCGGCCCGACGCGATGTGCGCGTCGATCATCTGGCTGAAGTCCATGCGGTAGACGTGATCGGCACCGACGACCACGACGATGTCGGGCTTCTCGTCGCGCAGCAGGTTGAGGCTCTGCAGGATCGCGTCGGCCGAGCCCGAGAACCAGCGCTTGCCGAGTCGCTGCTGGGCGGGGACGGATGCCACGTAGGCGTCGAGCAGCCCGCTGAGGCGCCACGTCTGCGAGATGTGGCGGTCGAGGCTGTGCGACTTGTACTGGGTCAGCACGACGATCTTGGTGAGGCCGGAGTTGATGAGGTTGCTCAGGGCGAAGTCGATGAGCCGGTACCCGCCACCGAACGGCACGGCGGGCTTAGCCCGGTCCGCGGTAAGCGGCATCAGCCGCTTGCCTTCTCCACCTGCGAGCACAATTCCAAAGATCTTCTTCGACGCCATGGCTACAGAGTATGCGAGCGGGCGAGGCTGTACTAGCGTCTGGGTATGCGAGTCGACCTAATTTCACGTGAGTACCCACCGGAGGTGTACGGCGGCGCCGGCGTGCACGTAGCAGAGCTCGTCCGCGCCCTCAGGGCGACCGGAGACGACCTCGACGTGCGGGTCAGAGCCTTCGGCAAACCCCGCGATGAAGACGGGGTGTCGTCCTATTCGGTGCCCGTCGAACTGGCGGACGCGAACCCCGCGCTCGCCACTCTGGGTGTCGATCTGCAGATCGCGCAGGACGTCGCGGGAGCCGATATCGTGCACTCGCACACCTGGTACGCCAACGCCGCCGGGCACGTCGCATCGCTGCTGCACGGCATCCCGCACGTGGTCACCGCCCACAGCCTCGAGCCGCTCCGACCGTGGAAAGCCGAGCAGCTGGGTGGCGGATACCGGGTCTCCAGCTGGATCGAGAGCATGTCGTTCCAGTCGGCGGCGACGGTCATCGCCGTGAGCCATGGCATGCGCCGCGACATCCTTCGTTCGTATCCGTTCCTCGACGAAGAAAAGGTCACCGTCGTGCACAACGGCATCGACCTGCAGGCCTGGAAGCCCGTCGACGATTCCGATTTCGTGCGCGGCCTGGGCATTGACCCCGACCGGCCCTCGGTGGTATTCGTGGGCCGCATCACCCGGCAGAAGGGTCTGCCCTACCTGCTGCGCGCGGCCGCGATGCTGCCGCCCGAGGTGCAGCTGGTGCTGTGCGCCGGCGCGCCCGACACCCCCGAGATCCTCGCCGAGGTGCAGGCGGGAGTGGCCGAGCTCCAGCAGGAACGCACCGGTGTGGTCTGGATCGACCGCATGCTGAGCCAGCACGAGCTCTCGGCGGTGCTCACCCAGGCGACCACGTTCGTCTGCCCGTCGATCTACGAACCGCTCGGCATCGTCAACCTCGAGGCCATGGCCTGCGGTGCTCCCGTCGTGGGAACCGCGACCGGCGGCATCCCCGAGGTCATCGACGACGGCGTCACCGGGCGGCTGGTTCCGATCGAGCAGCTGCAGGACGGCACCGGAACCCCCATCGACCCCGACAAGTACGTGCGCGACCTGGCAGCGACGCTCATCGAAGTGGTGTCCGACCCGGAGACCGCGAAGCGGATGGGCGAGGCCGGCCGGCGACGCGCCGAGTCGGAATTCGGCTGGGACCGCATCGCGGCACGTACTCGAGAAATCTACGCGTCGCTCACCTGACGCGGAGACGGGCGCGTCTAAGCTGGAGACATCATGGCAAGCGTTCTAGAGCTCTCCGACGTCTCCGTCGTCCGCGACGGCAACACCATCCTCGATTCGATCACCTGGGCGGTGGACAGCGCCGAGCGCTGGGTGATCCTCGGGCCGAACGGGGCGGGTAAAACCACCCTGCTGTCGATCGCGTCCGCGTCGATCCACCCGAGTTCGGGGAGCGCGCGCGTTCTCGACGACACCCTCGGAAAGGTCGACGTGTTCGAGCTGCGCCCGCGCATCGGCTTCGCGTCGACCGCGCTCGCCCGCCGCGTGCCCGCGACCGAGACCGTGCTCGACGTCGTGCTGACGGCCGCGTACTCGGTCACCGGCCGGTGGAACGAGCAGTACGACGACATCGACACTCGTCGCGCCCGCCGGGTTCTCGCCGAGTGGAAGCTCGACCACCTCGAAGACCGCAAGTTCGGCAGCCTCAGCGACGGCGAGCAGAAGCGGGTGCAGATCGCGCGTGCCGTGATGACCGACCCCGAACTGCTACTGCTCGACGAGCCGGCCGCGAGCCTCGACCTCGGCGCCCGCGAAGAGCTGCTGCAGCTGCTCGGCGGCTACGCCAGCTCCGACCAGGCTCCCGGCATCGTCATGGTCACCCACCACGTCGAGGAGATCCCGCGCGCGTTCACGCACGCGCTCCTGCTCAAGAACGGACGCATCCAGGCCGCCGGCGCGCTCACCGACGTCATCACCGACGACGCGTTGAGCGAGACTTTCGACATGAAGATCGCGGTCGAGCAACACGACGGCCGCTTCTCGGCCCGCGCCGTCTAGTTCTGGTAGGCTAGGCCCTTGGTTCGGTGCATGACTGCGCCCGCCTCCCATACTTTTTCATTTTGACGCTCCAAACAAACCCCAAGGAAAATCCATGAAGACCGACATTCACCCCACGTACAACGCGGTTGTTTTCCGCGACCTCGCCTCCGGTGAGACCTTCCTGACCCGTTCGACGGTCGGCAGCGACAAGACGATCGAGCTCGACGGCGAGACCTACCCGGTCATCGACGTGGAGATCTCGTCGGCCTCGCACCCGTTCTACACGGGCAAGCAGCGCATCATGGACTCGGCCGGACGCGTCGAGAAGTTCAACTCGCGTTACAAGGGCTTCAACAAGTAGTCCTTCCTCTACGCACCGAAAGGGCGATCGGCTTCGGCCGGTCGCCCTTTTGGCGTGCCGGGGAGGGTGCCGACGAGGCGAGGCGGCCGACTGGCCATTTCGTGCGGGTATCGCGGCCGCCAGCCCTGCCGAACCGGCCACTCAGCCGCCCTGCCGGCCGTCCACTCGGCTGCCCGGTCAGCCGGCCCGGCCGCCCGGCCGCCCGGCCCGCCGGCTCGGCCAGACGCCCGGCCCGCTCCGGCCATCCGCGCGGTGGGAGTGCAGTTGTGGCGGGTGTGAACGGCCGCGCACTGTGCGCAACTGCACTTCGGCAGCCCAGCCGGAGCAGGCCCGGCGGTGCGCTATACCTGCCCGCCGAAGAAGACCTGCACCTCGGCGATCCGGCCGTCGCGCACGACCGCGAGCTCGGTGTTGCGGTAGCGCTCACCGTTCTGCAGCTCGTACTCGTAGAGCGTGATCACACCGATTGCGGTCGGCACCATCTCGAGCAGCTCGTGCGACACGAACCGGTCGGCCGTCGGGAAGCACACCGCGAACCAGGTCGCGCGGTCGATGCGATCGTCCTGGGGACTGGTGAAGACGAAGTCGTCCGCGAAGATGCGCTCAGCCGCCTCCCGGTCTTGCGCGCGGTACGCGGTCATGGATGCGGTGACGATATCGACGTCGGTCATGCATCCGGTCTAGCACCACCTCCGCGCACTGCACAGCCTAGGACCCGCCTGACCGGAGCAACCCGGTGCCGCCATCACGCCAAGTCATACCCGGCACCCCACCCCGATGATTCGGAAACTCAGGAGACGCGGTCACCCCTCCCGTCTCCGCCCGCGTGAAACCGGGAGTGCGCGGCGCGGGGCGCACCCGAAGTCCTGAATTTCCGAAAGGACCCGCTGGACAGCGGGGGGACGCGCGGGCTGGCAGCGCAGCGGCGCGGGCGGGCGGGCGGCGTGAGCGGGCGGCGGACGGGCGGCGGCGCGGGCAGCGCGGGCGCGCGGCGGACGGGCGGGCGGCGGGCAGCGCGGGCAGCGCGGGCGCGCTAGCGCTGCGGCCAGGAACCCGAGGCGGTGAACGTCGGGTCTTTGGTGCGGCGCATGTAGTCCTGGAAGCTCGCGGACTGCTCGGCGCACCAGCCGACCTGCAGCGCGTGCAGGTCGGCGCCGGGTACGGCAAGCTGAGCGCCGTACTTGCCGGCGAGGGCCTGGGCGATGCGGCCGGCGGCGATCGCGTCGGCCCCGGCGTCGTGGGCGTCGGTGAGCGACACGCCGTAGACGGCCGCGGCCGCCTCGAGGGTGCGCTTGCCCTTGCGGTACTTGTCGACCGCGCGGTCGAGCACGAGCGGGTCGATGATCGGCACCGGTTCGTGCAGGGGAGTGACGCCGTGGCGCACCGCCTCGTGGTGCAGCAGCGACAGGTCGTAGGGGGCGTTGTAGATCGTGATCGCCAGGCCGCGCGCGACGAGGTCTTCGAGCGCCGCGACGATCTCGGACACGACCTCCGCCGCCGGGCGGCCCTCGGCACGGGCGCGCTCGGTCGTGATGCCGTGCACCGCGCTCGCCTGCGCCGGGATCTCGATGCCGGGATCGGCGAGCCACGCCCGCTCTTCGACCACGGCGCCGTTCGCGTCGATCACGCCGACGTGCGCCGAGACGATGCGGCTGGTTTCCACGTCGATTCCGGTGGTCTCCAGATCGAACACGCCAAGATTGTCAAACCACGAGTTGCTCATGTCGTCACTCTAAACGCGACCACCGGCAAAGTGCGCACCGCCCACGTGCAGCCAGTAGAAGTTCTGCGTTCCGAGGGTGAGGTTCAGTCGGCCGTCGTCGCCGATCTGCGGAAACTCGCCGCCGCCGAACAGGTCGTAGAGCGCCTCGCCCGCGTTCTGCGGGTCGGTGATCGTGACCGACACGGGGTTGTGCGCGAAGCTGAACACGCAGAGCACGTTCTCGGGGCGGTCGCCGAAGTGGGTGCCCGATCCCTGGTACTCGCGCACGAAGGCGAGCACCGATTCGTGGTTCGTCTCCAGCACACGCAGGGTCCCGAGACCGAAGGCCGGATGTCCCTTGCGTACGTGTATCACGTTGCGGATCCAGTGCAGCAGTGAGCGCGACTGCGCGAGCTGCGCCTCCACGTTCACCTGCTGGTAGTTGTAGACGAGCGACTGCACCACGGGCAGGTAGAGCTTGCCGGGGTCGGCCGTCGAGAAGCCGGCGTTGCGGTCGGGGGTCCACTGCATCGGGGTGCGCGAGCTGTCGCGGTCGGGCAGCCAGATGTTGTCGCCCATGCCGATCTCGTCGCCGTAGTAGAGGAACGGGCTGCCCTGCAGCGAGAAGAGCAGGGCGTGCGCCAGTTCGAGCTCGGCCCGCGAGTTGTCGAGCAGGGGAGCGAGCCGGCGGCGGATACCGATGTTGGCACGCATGCGCGGGTCGTAGGCGTACCAGCCGTACATGGCCTGGCGGTACTCCTCGTTCACCATCTCGAGCGTGAGCTCGTCGTGGTTGCGCAGGAAGACACCCCACCCCGCGCCATCCGGAATCGACGTGTGCTCCGACAGCACCCGCACCAGCTCGCCGGCCTGCTGCGACCGCAGCGAATAGAAGATGCGGGGCATCACCGGGAAGTCGAACGCCATGTGGCACTCGGGGTCTTCGTTCGTGCCGAGGAACGCCGCGACCTCGTTCGGCCACTGGTTCGCCTCGGCGATCATCACGCGTCCGGGGTACTCGGCGTCGACCATGGCGCGCAGTTTGCGGATGAACTCGTGCGTCGCCGGCTCGCCCTCGCCGTTGCCCTCCTCGGTCTCGTAGAGGTACGGGATCGCGTCGAGGCGGAAGCCGTCGACGCCCATGTCGAGCCAGAAGCGCACGATGTCGAACATCGCCTGGTGCACGGCCGGGTTCTCGTAGTTGAGGTCGGGCTGGTGCGAGAAGAAGCGGTGGAAGAAGAACTGGCGGCGCTCGGAGTCGAACGCCCAGTTCGATTCCTCGGTGTCGACGAAGATGACCCGGATGTCTTTGTACTTGTCGTCGGTGTCGCTCCAGACGTAGAAGTCGCCGTAGGGGCCGTCGGGGTCGGAGCGCGACTGCTGGAACCACTCGTGCGCGTCGGAGGTGTGGTTCACCGGCAGGTCGATGATGACGCGCATGTTGCGCTCGTGCACCTTGGTCACGAGATCGCGGAACTCGTCGAGCGTGCCGAAGTCGGGCAGGATCGAGGTGAAGTCGGCGACGTCGTACCCGCCGTCGCGCAGCGGGGAGTTGAAGAACGGCGGCAGCCAGAGCGCGTCGACGCCGAGCCACTGCAAATAGTCGAGCTTCTGCACGACGCCCTGCAGGTCGCCCGAGCCGTCGCCGTTGCTGTCGACGAACGACCGCACCATCACTTCGTAGAACACCGCGCGTCGGTACCACTGCGGGTCGAGCGCGAGTCCGGGCAACTGGATGGGGGCGGTGAAGGTCACTGGACTCCTTGGGCCGGCTGGACACGAGAACCCGTGCCAAAACGAGTCTAGGGGCGAGCATGCAGCGCCCGCGTAGCGACCCGTGCCTAGACTGAGAACCGATGTCTGCCCATTCTCCTTTCGCCGCCCTGCTCGCCGAGCTTCCCGTACGCCGCGAGGCCGTCTCGATCCGGGGCAGCGAGACGCACTACTGGGTCTACGGCCCCGACGACGCCGCGACGACCATCGTGATCTGCCACGGCTACCGCGGCGAGCACCACGGCCTCGAGCCCGTCGTCGCCCAGCTGCGCGACATCCGGATCGTCAGCCCCGACCTGCCCGGTTTCGGCGAGTCGACGGCGATGCCCGGCGTGAAACACGACGTCGCCGGCTACGCGGCCTGGTACGCCGCATTCGTCGACGCACTGGGACTGAACGGCAGCGCGATCGTGCTCGGCCACTCGTTCGGGTCGCTCGTCACGTCGTACGCGGTCGCGAACGGGCTCGTCGCGACCCCGAAGCTCGTTCTCGTGAACCCGATCGCCGCGAACGCCCTCGAGGGACCGAGCAGGGTGCTCACCCAGGGCACCGTCGTCTACTACAAGGTGGCGATGGCGCTGCCGGAGAAGGCCGGTCGCTGGCTGCTCGACAACTGGATGGTGATCCGGTTTATGAGCCTCTCGCTCATCCGCACCAAGAACCCGGTTCTGCGCCGCTTCGTGCACGACCAGCACCACACGTACTTCGGCAGGTTCAGCGACCGCAAGACCGTGGTCGAGGGCTTCGAGGCCTCGGTCGGCAACGATGTCACCGCCGTCGCATCCGCTATCCACGTGCCCACACTGCTCATCGGCGCCGAGCACGACATGATCACCTCGGTGGCGCAGCTCGAGACGCTCAGGGACGAGATGACGGATGCCACGCTGCACGTCATCCCCGACGTGGGGCACCTCATCCACTACGAGAAGTCGCGGGAAGCCGCCGGCATGATCGTCGACTTCCTCGGTGTGGGCCGGCTCGCCGAAACGGCGCCGGCCACGACCTAGTCAGACGAGCGACTCGCGCGACTCCACGGCGTTCTGGTCTTCGATGTCGTCGGTCGCGCAGGCCAGCGACTCGACCTCGATCGGGTCGTCGAAGGCGACGAGGTCGAGTGTGCCGTCGGTGTGCCGGAAGCTGTGCACCGACCCGTTGCGGATCGGCTCGGGGTGCTGGTCGGGCGCGACCACGTTGAGGATCGTGCGGATGACGCCGCCGTGGCTGACCAGCACGATGTTCTCGCCCGGGTGCCGTTCGGCGAGGGCGACGATCGCGGGGAGCACGCGTGCAGCGACCTCCTCGCGGGTCTCCCGCCCGGGTACAGGGGTCTCGCCGGGGAAACGCGCGTCGATCTCGTCGCCGGTGAGCCCCTCCGCGTCACCGTACCGGCGCTCGGCGACCTCGGGCACGGCTTCCGGCTCGGGGAGGCCGAGCTCGCGGGCGATGATCGCGCCCGTCTCGAAGGCACGGGAGAGCGGGCTGGCGTAGACGCCGTCCCACTGCCGGCTCGAGAGCAGGGCGCCGGTGACGGCCGCCTGGTCGCGCCCCGTCTGGTTCAGCGGGATGTCGGTGCTGCCCTGGATGCGGCGCTCCCGGTTCCAGTCGGTCTCACCGTGCCGGACGAGGTAGATCGTGGTCATGCGGAATGTCCCCAGTTCGAGAACCGCGGTGCCCGCGGGCGGCGACCTAGTCGCGCAGCCGCTCGAGCAGGGAGACGAGCGTCTCCGAGGTTCCTGCCTCGATCTTAACCGCAGCCCGGGTGTCGCCCTTGGTGATGCCACGGTTGATGACGACGACGGGCAGCTTCTTCTTGACCGCCTGGTCGAGCAACCGGATGCCGGAGTTCACCATGAGCGACGACCCGGCGACGATGAACGCCTCGGCACCCTGCACGAGCGCGGACGCCTCGGTGAATTTCTCGACCGGCACGAACTCGCCGAAGAACACGACGTCGGGCTTGAGCAGTCCGCCGCAGACGCTGCACTCCGGCACGACGAACGCGTCGACCGAGTCGATCTGCACGTCGCCGTCGGGGGAGAGCTCGATCTGGGCCTCGTCGTCGAGCCACGGGTTGGCCGCCGCGAGCCGGGCCGCGACGTCGGAGCGCGCGTAGTACTGCCCGCAGGTGAGGCAACGCACGCGGTCCATCGACCCGTGCAGGTCGACGACCCGCTGCGACCCGGCGCGCAGGTGCAGCCCGTCGACGTTCTGCGTGATCACGCCGTTGATGAGTCCGGTGTGTTCGAGGTCGGCGATGGCGCGGTGCCCGGCGTTCGGAGTCGCGGCCGCGAAGCGCTTCCAGCCGAGGTGGCTGCCCGCCCAGTACCGTTTGCGGTAGTCGAGGTCGCCCAGGTACTGCGAGAACGTCATGGGGGAGCGCACGGGGGCGCCTTCGCCGCGGTAGTCGGGAATCCCCGAGTCGGTGCTGAGGCCCGCTCCGGTGAGGATCGAGATGCGGCGCCCGCGCAACAGGTCGACGGCCTTTTCGAGCGCGGCTTCGGCGCTCGGCACGCCTGCGGGTGCGGGTGCGGGAGAATGGACCTGCGGCAAAGTCACGCGTCTCTCCTCCCGGTTGAAGCTACCTCCAGAGTAAACGTCTTCCTTTGCCGAAATGTTTCCGATTGCTGGCAGTTCTTCGGCCGGCGTCGCCCGATCCCAGCAGAAATGGACGTTGCCGCATGCGTATCGAGAGAATCACCGACCTCGAGCGCGACGAACTGCGCGATTTCAGATCGTTGACGGATGTCGCGCTGCGACGCGTCAGCGAACCGGCCGGGGGCCTCTACCTCGCCGAGTCGACCAAGGTGATCGAGCGCGCCCTCGCCGCCGGCCACCGCCCGCGGTCGTTCCTGCTGATCGAGCAGTGGCTGCCCGACGTCGAACGCCTGCTAGCCGCCTACGACTTCGCCGACGTGCCCGTCTTCGTCGGCCCGCCAGAGCTGCTCAAAGAACTCACCGGTTTCGACATGCACCGCGGCGCGATCGCGTCGATGCACCGGCCGGCTCCGGTGCCGGTCGCCGAGCTGCTCGAGGGGGCGCGGCGCGTCGTGGTGCTCGAAGACATCGTCGACCACACCAACGTGGGCGCGATCTTCCGCTCGGTGGCCGGCCTCGGCGCCGACGCCGTGCTGATCACGCCGCGCTGCGCCGACCCGCTCTACCGTCGCAGCGTGCGGGTGAGCATGGGCACCGTGCTGCAGGTGCCGTGGACCCGCCTGCCCGAGTGGCCCGAGGGCGCGGAGCAGCTGCGCGCGGCGGGCTTCCACATCGCGGCCCTCGCGCTGTCGGACGACGCCGTCGAACTCGACGCCTTCGCGTCATCCATGCCCCACAAGGTGGCGATCCTCCTCGGATCCGAAGGCGACGGACTCAGCCGGGCCGCGCTCGACAACTCCGACACCGTCGTGACCATCCCGATGATGCACGGCGTCGACTCGCTCAACGTCGCGGCGGCCAGCGCGGTCGCGCTCTACACGCTGCGGGTGCGCTAGACCGCGAGCCGGCGCTCCTGCACGGTCGCGGCGCGCGAGTAGGTGGCGACGCGCGAGCGCGGGTCGCGCGACCGGTAACGCCAGACTCCGGGCACGACTCGCAGGTTCACGTCTTCCGGGTCGACCAGGTGCATGGGCAGGCCGCCCGCCACCTCGTCGACAGACGCCGTTGTTCGCGATCCGAGTGCGGGCACGCCGACACACTCGAACTTGATCCGATACTGAACGATTCTCGTCATAGCTGCACAGTACCCCCGATCGGGGGCCATCGCCTAGAAAACTCCAAACTGTCACGGCTGCCACTCAGGTTGTAGGATCGCCGTGAAACGAGGGGAGACGCCGATGTCTGACCGAACGGCCACGCGGGCCGCACAAGGAAAAGGGCTCGCCACGGGCACCCTCGGGCTCGTCGGATCGACGGTCATCGGGCTCGCGTCGACCGCTCCCGTCTACTCGCTCGCCGCCACCCTCGGCTTCGTCGTCCTCGCGGTGGGCGCACAGGCGCCGATCGCCTTCATCCTCGCGTTCATCCCGATGTTCCTCATCGCCTTCGCCTACCGCGAGCTGAACCGGGCCGTTCCCGACTGCGGCACCACGTTCACCTGGGCGACCAAGGCCTTCGGCCCGTGGGTCGGCTGGATGGGCGGGTGGGGAGTCGCGGTCGCAGGCATGGTGGTGCTCGCCAACCTCGCCCAGATCGGCGGCAAGTACCTCTGGCTGCTGCTGAACCCCGAGCTCGCCGAGAACGCTTTTGTCGTCACCCTCACCGGTGTCGCCTTCATCGCGGTGATGACCTGGATCAGCTATCGCGGCACCGAGATCGGCGAGAAGCTGCAGAACGTGCTGCTCGGCATCCAGTACCTCGCCCTGGTCGTGTTCGTGGTCGCGGCGATCGTGGCGGTGGCGACGGGCAGCGCCCCCGAAGGAGCGACGGTTCCGCAGCTCGACTGGTTCAACCCGTTCGCGTTCACCTCGGCGTCGGGGTTCGTCGAGGCGATACTGCTCGCCCTGTTCATCTACTGGGGCTGGGACACCTGCCTCGCGCTCAACGAGGAGACGAAAGACCCCGAGCGCACGCCGGGGCGCGCCGCGATCCTCTCGACGGTCATCCTGCTCGTCACCTACGTCGGCGTCACCGTCGCCGCGATGGCGTACGCGGGGCTCGGCACGGCGGGGGTCGGGCTGGGCAACGAGACGAACGCCGAAGACGTGTTCTTCGCGCTCAAGGACGTGCTGTTCGGGCCGTGGGCGTGGCTGCTCGTGATCGCGGTGATGGTGTCGGCCGTGTCGTCCACCCAGACCACGATCTTGCCCACCGCCCGCGGCACCCTCGCGATGGCGGCCTACAAGGCGTTGCCGAAGAGATTCGCCACGGTTCATCCGCGATTCAAGACGCCCGCCTTCTCGACGCTGGTCATGGGCGTCGTCGCGACGGCGTTCTACGTGGGCATGACGATCATCAGCGAAGACTTCCTCTCCGACACGATCCTCTCCCTCGGCCTCGCGATCGCGTTCTACTACGCCATCACCGGGTACGCCTGCGTCTGGCACTTCCGGCGCGAGCTGTTCGCCAATTGGCGCAACACCGTCTTCAAGCTGGTGTTCCCGCTCGCCGGCGCGCTGATGCTCACCGCAGCGTTCGTGTTCTCGGCGGTCGACATGGTCGACCCCGACTACGGCTACACGGTGATCTGGGGCATCGGCGGCGTCTTCGTGGTCGGCATCGGATCGCTCGCACTCGGCGTCGTGCTGATGGCCCTCCGGTTCGTGTTCCCGGGGTCGAAGCCGTTCTTCCGCGGCGAGAGCCTCAACCGCGAGACGCCGATCCTCGTGCCCGAAACCGAACACCCGCCGCTGCGCTCGGTCGATGGCGGGTACGCCTAACTTACGATGGTCGGATGCCCCCCTCACGTCGCCAGATCCTCCGCCGTCGACGCGTGGCGGTTTTCGGAGCCGCGGCCATCGTTCTCGGCACCGTCTTCTATCTGCCGCTGACCCTGCTCGCGCCCCTCGGATCCGTCGAAGCCGCCGTCGCCCCGGTCGAGGTGGCCGCGCAACCGGCCGCGGCGCTCGAGTTTCCCGCGCTCGGAACGAGCGCCGTGGGCGCCATCGGCTACGACGGGGCTCTGGCCACCGGGGGAGCGGCGGCTCCCGCCCCGATCGCCTCGATCAGCAAGATCATCACCGCGCTCGTCGTGCTGCAGGCCAAGCCGCTCGAGCTGGGCGACACCGGACCCGACATCACCTTCACCGCGAAAGACGTGGCGATCCGCGACGCCTACCGCGCCGTCAACGGCGCGACCGAGCCGGTCACCGCCGGCCTTGTTCTCAGCCAACGGCAGGTGATGGACGTCGTATTGGTCGAGTCGGCGAACAACTACGCCGAGTCGCTCGTGACCTGGGCGTTCGGATCGGTCGACGAGTTCGTGCCGGTCGCCAACGAATGGCTGAAGACCAACGGCCTGAACTCGACCAGCATCACCGAGCCCACCGGCATGTCGCCGCTCAACGTGAGCACCGCCAGCGACCTCGTCGCGTTGGGAAAACTCGCCCTCGCCAACCCCGTCGTCAACGACATCGTCGGCACGAGCACCGAGACGGTACCGGGGGTCGGCGACCTGAAGAACAGCAACAACCTGCTCGGCGTCGACGGCATCCGCGGCATCAAGACCGGCACGCTCGACGAGGCCGGTGCCTGCCTGCTCTTCGCGGCCGACTACGTGGTCGGCGGCGAGACCATCACGATCGTCGGTGCCGTTCTCGGCGGCGTCGACCACAAGAGCCTCAACGTCTCGGTGCAGGCGCTGCTCGCCGACGTGGAGGAGAGTTTCCACGTCGTGACCCTCGCGACGGCCGGCCAGCCGTTCGGCACGTACACGACGCCGTGGGGCGACACCTCGAACCTCGTCGCGGCGCACGACGCGAGCGCAGTGGTGTGGGCCGACCGGCCCGTGAGCTCGGCCGTGGTCGCCGACGGCGTGGGCGTGGCCGAGAAGGGCGACGACGTCGGCGAAGTGACGTTCACCGTCGACGGCGAACTGATCACGGTGCCGCTCGAACTCGCGACGACCATCGACGATCCGGGCGCGTGGTGGCGGCTCACCAACCCCGCCGCGCTGTTCTAAAAGACACGGGCGATTTCGCACTCACCGTGCATCCGTTTCTCAGAGTTCGCCCTTAGACTTGCGACCATCCACCGAGAGCACAACGCTCAACTTCGTGACTGGGAAGTCGAATCGACATCGAGGTCCAGTGACGAATTCAGCATCACAGCCTGCCGCTCGCATCATCAAGACGGGCCCGCGCGGGCTGGGCAATCCGGTTTCGGAGTTCTCCGCGCTTCTGCACACCGTGCGCGACGCAGGTCTCCTGCACCGCAAGCGCACCTTCTACATTCTCAACTTCGCCATCATCACGCTGCTTATGGCCGCGTCGTGGGTGGGCGTCGTTATGCTCAGCGGCACCTGGTACACGCTGATCCTCGCCGGCGTCATGGGCGTGCTCTTCACCCAGTACGCGTTCATGGCGCACGAGGCGAGCCACCGCCAGGTCTTCGAGTCGGGCAAGGCCAACGACCTCACCGGCCGGGTGCTCGCCGACCTGTTCGTGGGCATCAGCTACTCGTGGTGGATGACGAAGCACACCCGTCACCACGCGAACCCGAACACCGCGGGCAAAGACCCCGACATCGAGACCGACTTCATCATCTTCACCAAGGAGCACGCCGAGAAGGTCTCGAACCCCCTCGCCACGTTCCTCGCCCGCCGCCAGGGCTGGTTGTTCTTCCCCGTGCTGATTTTCGAAGGCATCAACCTGCACCAGCACGCGTTCAAAACCGTGTTCTCTCCCGGCAAGGTCGACAAGCGGTCGCTCGAAATCGTGCTGCTCGCCGTGCGCCACATCGTCTTCATCGCCGCGGTCTTCCTCGTGATGCCGCTCGGTATGGGCTTCGCCTTCCTCGGCGTCCAGCTCGCCGTGTTCGGCCTCTACATGGGCGCGTCGTTCGCGCCGAACCACAAGGGAATGCCCGTACTTCCGAAAGACTCGAAGGTCGACTTCCTGCGCCGCCAGGTGCTCACAAGCCGCAACATCCGCGGCGGCTGGTTTATGAACGTCTTTATGGGCGGACTCAACTACCAGATCGAGCACCACCTCTTCCCGAGCATGCCCCGCCCGCACCTGAAACGTGCGCGTGCGATCACCAAAGAGTATTGCCAGAGCAAAAACATCCTCTACACGGAGGCGAACGTCTTCGAGTCGTACGCCATCGTGATCGCGTACCTCAACCGCGTCGGGCTCTCCGCCGGCGGCGATCCCTTCGATTGCCCCGCGGCCATGCGCTACGGCCGCTAGTCAGGCACGAAAAAGGGATCGACCCTCGGGTCGATCCCTTTTTCGATGTGCGCGCTACATGTCGAGGGGCACGTCGCGCTCCGGCCAGGCCGGGCGCTTCGCCGTCACGTTGTCGCCGGACGATTGGTGCCGGATGCGCCTGAGCACCCACGGCACGAGGTGCTCGCGCGCCCAGCCGAGGTCGCCCACCCGCGCCTCGCGCCACGACTGCGACGGCAGCGGTTCGGGCACGTACGGCTCGAGGTCGTTCTCGACGTTGAGCGTGGCGAGCACCATGCGCGCGATGGTGTGGTGACCGACGGGGGAGAAGTGCAGACGGTCGGGTGCCCACATGCGCGGGTCGCGCAGCTCGCGCAGCGGCCACATGTCGGCGACGATCGCATCGTGCCGTGCCGCGATGCCGCGCACGTTCTCGTTGTAGATGGCGACCTTGCCGCGGTGGCGCCCCAGCACGGGCGTGGTGCCGATGTCGGGGCCGTTGAACAGCACGACGGTCGCGCCGTCGGAGGCGAGCCGTTCGATGGCGCCTTCAAGCCGTGCGGCGATCTCGTCGGGGTCGGTGCCGGGGCGGATGATGTCGTTGCCGCCGGCCGAGATGGTGATCAGGTCGGGGCGCAGCTCCAGGGCCGGTTCGACCTGTTCGTCGATGATCTGCTGCAGCAGCCGGCCGCGGATGGCGAGATTCGCGTAGGCGAAATCGTCGGCACCCTGGGCGAGAACCTCGGCCACGCGGTCGGCCCACCCGCGGAAACCTCCCGGGCTTTCCGGCTCGGGATCACCGATGCCTTCCGTGAATGAGTCGCCGATCGCTACGTATCTGGTCCACGGGTGCAGCTGTGTCATTACTTAAGAGTGCATCAGGTTTCGCGCATTCGCCAGTCACCTAGCACACAGGTTGACAGTGGAGCAATGCTGTTAGCTGTATTTGACCCCTGAATTAGGCACATGGTTGGCTTACTGCTGGTTCCGAGACCCGGAACCGGCAAGAATGACCGACTGGGAGGTCGTCATGGGAATCATTGGCTGGATTGTATTGGGCCTTATCGCTGGAGCCATCGCGAAGGCAATTCTGCCGGGCAAGCAGGGCGGCGGATGGATCATCACCCTGATCCTCGGCGTCGTCGGAGCCCTCCTGGGTGGCTTCATCGGAAGCGCACTCTTCGACGCACCGCTCGAGGACTTCTTCTCGATCCAGACCTGGCTGCTCGCGATCGGTGGTTCGATCATCGTTCTGCTGATCTACGGCCTCGTCACCCGCGGTAGCCGTCGCGCATAGTTCGCGACAACGCTGACTTTCAAAGCGCCCCTTCCCTCACGGGAAGGGGCGCTTTGTCGTACGGTGCTGGGATGATGGAACGGTGAGCAAACAAGACGGCAGCGGGCGCCAGGTCAGCGCCGTCGACGTCGACGACAGCACGGCGACCGTCCTGCACGTCGACATGGACGCGTTCTTCGCCTCTGTCGAACTGCTCGAACGCCCCGACCTGCGCGGCAAGCCCGTCATCGTCGCCCACGACTCGCCCCGTTCGGTCGTCACCGCCGCGACCTACGAGGCCCGCAAGTTCGGCGTGAACTCGGCCATGCCGCTCGCCATCGCCAAGCGCCGGTGCCCGCAGGCCATCGTGCTCGAGCCGCATTTCGACCGCTACCAGCACTTCTCCTCGATGGTCATGGCCATCTGCGACGAGCTCACCCCCTCGGTCGAACGCCTCGGCATCGACGAGGCCTTCCTCGACGTCGCGGGGGCGCGCAGACACATCGGTTCGCCTATCGCCGTCGCGACGATCCTGCGTTCGAGGGTGCTGGAGGAGACGGGGCTCGTGTGCAGCGTCGGCGCGGCAGCCACCAAGTTCGTCGCCAAGCTGGCCTCGAGCAAGGCCAAGCCCGACGGGCTCCTCGTGATCCCGCTCGACGGCACCCTCGACTTCCTGCACCCGCAGCCCATCACCGGGCTGTGGGGCGTGGGCGGCAAAACCGAAGAACTGCTGACCCGCCACGGCATCCGCACGATCGGCGACCTCGCCCACACCCCCGTCGCGTCGCTCAAGCACATCGTGGGGGAGGCCGGCGGCAGCAAGCTGCACGACCTCGCGTGGGGCATCGATCCGCGCACGGTGCAGCCGCGGGCCGTCGAGAAGAGCATCGGTCACGAGGTCACCTTCGAGACCGACGTCACCGACCCGGCCGTCGTGCGCCGCGAACTGCTGCGCCTCTCCGGCATGGTGGCTGTGCGCCTGCGCGCCGGCGGAGCCGAGGCCCGCACCGTCGTGCTCAAACTCCGGTTCGGGGACTTCACCACGATCACCCGCTCGCGCACGCTCAGCGACGCGACCGACCTCGGCCGACGCATCTACGACGAGGTGTGCGAGATCTACGCGGCCACCGGCAAACAACACGCCCGGGTTCGTCTTGTGGGTGTGCGCGCCGAACAACTTTCCGAGGGCGGCGGTGGCCAGATGAGCCTCTGGGACGACGACGACTCGTGGCGCGAAGCCGAAGACGTCATGGACGCCGTGAGCGCCCGGTTTGGGCGGGGGAGCGTGACCCAGGCGTCGCTGCTCGGCAACAACCGGGGCCGCGAGAGCGAGGCCAAAGGCTTCGCCCGCGACGCCTGATGCACACCGTGACGTATGCCCGCTGACGGCAGACGGCCCCTCCGGCGGGTAAAGTTTCATCAAGTGAATACTCCCTCTGACGCCCCGGTCCCGACCGTGTCCGACCAGAGCGAACACGAGCAGATCCCCACCCCGCTGCCCGGCACCGGATTCCACCCACACGTCGGAACCTTCGCCGCCGAGCACCTCTCGCCGTCATACCCCGAGCGTGCAGCCCGCGGTACCGCGAGTGCCCTGCGGGCGTGGCAGGCCGAAGCGCTCGACGCCTACTTCGAGAAGGAGCCGCGCGACTTCCTCGCCGCCGCGACCCCCGGGGCAGGAAAGACCACGTTCGCGCTGCGTCTGGCGACCGAACTGATCGCACGACGCGAGGTCGACCGCATCACCGTCGTCGCCCCCACCGAGCACCTGAAGCGCCAGTGGGCCGAGGCCGCCCACCGCGTGGGCATCCGACTCGACCCGGCGTACGCCAACGGCCAGGCCTTCGGCGGGCGCCGCTTCCACGGCATCGCCGTCACCTACGCCCAAGTCGCCGTGCGCCCGCTGCTGCACCGCACGATCACCGAGTCGGCGCGCACCCTCGTGATCCTCGACGAGATCCACCACGGCGGCGACGCGCTGAGCTGGGGCGACGCGATCCGCGACGCCTTCGGCCCGGCGACCCGCCGCCTCTCTCTCACCGGGACCCCGTTCCGCAGCGACACGGCACCCATCCCGTTCGTCAGCTACGCGCCCGACAACAAGGGCATCCGCACCTCGATCACCGACTACAACTACGGCTACGGCCGCGCCCTCGCCGACGGCGTCGTGCGCCCCGTCATCTTCATGGCCTATGCGGGCAAGATGCGCTGGCGCACCAAGATGGGCGACGAGATGGAAGCCCGTCTCGGGGAGGGCGACACCAAAGACGTCACCTCGCAGGCCTGGCGCACGGCCCTCGCCCCGGGCGGCGAATGGATCTCGGCGGTACTCACCGCCGCCGACCGCCGGCTGAGCGAGGTGCGGCACTCCGTCGCCGACGCCGGCGGGCTGGTCATCGCCACCGACCAGACCACCGCACGCGCCTACGCCAAGGTACTGCACGGCATCACCGGCGAGATGCCCACGATCGTGCTCTCCGACGAGAAGGAGTCGAGCGAGCGCATCGACGTGTTCTCTCAGGGCACGCAGCGCTGGATGGTGGCCGTGCGCATGGTGTCGGAGGGGGTCGATGTGCCCCGCCTCGCCGTCGGTGTCTACGCGACATCCGCCTCGACGCCCCTCTATTTCGCCCAGGCCATCGGGCGCTTTGTGCGCACCCGGCGCCGCGGCGAGACCGCGACCGTCTTCCTGCCGAGCGTTCCCAACCTCATCGCCCTCGCGTCGACCCTGGAACTCGAGCGCGACCACGCCCTCGACCGCGAGACGCAAGACGACGGCCTGCTCGACGACGGGCTGCTCGACAAGGAGAACCGCGAGGAGAAGACCTCCGACGACCTGCTGCAAGACGAGTTCACCTGGGAGGCGCTCGAGTCCGACGCCAACTTCGACAAGGTGCTCTACGAGGGCGGCGAGTTCGGTTTCGCCGCCGAGGTCGACAGCGACGAAGAGCTCGACTTCATCGGCATTCCCGGCCTGCTCGAACCCGACCAGGTGCGCGAACTGCTCAAGCAGCGCCAGGCGCGGCAGTCGAAGCGCTCGGGCGACCGGCAGAAGGCGTTGCCCGAGGAAGACCGCGACCCGCCGGCGCTGTTCCGCACGCTCAAAGAGCAGCGCACCCTGCTCAACAGCCTCGTCGGCATCCGGTCGAAGATGAGCGGCGAGCCGCACGGCCTCATCCACGCCGAGCTGCGCCGGGTTCTCGGCGGGCCGGCCGTCGCCCAGGCGACCGTCACCCAGTTGCAGGCGCGCATCGACTACCTGCGGAAGCGCGTACGCGGCCTGAACTGATCCGCGCCGCCGCGGCTCCTCGAGCTGTGCGGCCGACGTCCCGAGGGGTGACACCCGGGTCGGAGACGGCGGGTTAAACCAAGAACAGCCCCGGCATAGGACCGGGGCTGTTCTCGTTGTTCTATATGACTAGAACTGTTCTTGCCTGTGCTTCTTTAATGCAAAGACTAGAGGGAGCGGATGTTCTCCGCCTGGGGACCCTTGGGTCCCTGGGTGATGTCGAACTCAACCTTCTGGTTCTCATCGAGGGACTTGTAGCCGCCGCTCGCGATTGCTGAGTAGTGGGCGAAAACGTCCGGGCTACCATCCTCGGGAGCAATGAAGCCGAAGCCTTTTTCTGCGTTAAACCACTTTACGGTGCCAATTGCCATGTAAAACTCCTCCAGGAGCGTTCTTCTTGGCTCCGATTGTCGGAACCTTACCGTCAAGCTCGATTGAGCTTGCCAGTTCACGCCAAGGCTATAGGAGATGACGGCGAGAATGGGTAAATAGTCGCAAACTCGACAAAAGAATATTTTCCGTGTCGCGCGGCGGGGTCGGGCGCACGCGTCAGCGGAAGTCCCGTGAGCTCACCTGTTGGCCCACCGTGAGCGCCTCGATGCGGTCGGCGACGAGGTTGATGACCCCCTCGGCGGAACGCTCGATGATGCCCCGCACGATCATCGCGGGCGCCTCCCTGGCGACACGCCGGTAGCGGTTCCAGACCCCGACCGAGCAGATGACGTTGACCAGCCCCGTCTCGTCTTCGAGGTTCACGAACGTGATGCCGCTCGCGGTCGCCGGCCGCTGCCGGTGGGTCACGACGCCGGCCACCTCGATGCGGCGCCCGTTCTCCGCCTCGCGCAGCGACACGGCGGGATACACACCGCGCGCGTCGAGCCGTCGGCGCACGTGCCGCACGGGGTGGTCGGTCGTCGAGATCCCCGTGGCCCAGAGGTCGGAGCTGAGCTGCTCGGCGTCGGTCGGCATCGCGAACAGCGGCGGCTGCACGGTGACGATCGACCCCGGCAGAAACTCGGCGCGGTCTTGCGCGGCGCTGCCCGCGCTCCACAGCGCCTCCCGCTGGCTGAGGCCGAGCGAGTCGAAGGCTCCGGCCGCGGCGAGAAACTCGAGCTGCGCGGTCGTCACACCGACCCTGCGCACCAGGTCGGCCATGGTCTCGAAATCGCCGCCGCGCTCGCGTTCGGCCACGATGCGTTCGGCGAGCGGGGCGCCGATGCCCTTCACCTCGTCGAGTCCGAGGCGCACCGCGAAACCGGCGTCGCGGCGGTGCGCCGCATGGTCGAGCCGGATGCTGCGGTCGAACGTCTGCGGAACGGGCGGCTGCTCGCGGTCGAGACAGGTGTTGGCGGGGCGCGCTTCGACGGGCTCGGCGGCCGACCGTTCCACCCCCGACCCCACACCCGAGCGCAGGATGTCGGGCCGCAGCACCTCCACCCCGTGCCGGCGCGCGTCGGCGACGAGGCTCTGGCCCGAATAGAAGCCCATCGGCTGCGCGCGCAGCATCGCCGCGAGGAACGCGGCGGGGTAGTGCAGCTTCATCCACGCGCTCGCGTAGACGAGCAGGCCGAAGCTCAGGCTGTGACTCTCGGCGAATCCGAAATTGGCGAAGGCCTGGATCTTGCCGTAGATCTCGTCGGCCACGTCGGGCGCGATGCCGTTCTCGTACATGCCGGCGTAGAGCTTGTCGCGCAGCGATTCGATGCGTTCGACCCCGCGCTTCGACCCCATGGCGCGGCGCAGCAGGTCGGCGTCTTCGCCCGTGCAGTTGCCCACCTCCATCGCCATCTGCATCAGCTGCTCTTGGAATACGGGCACCCCGAGCGTGCGTTCGAGCGGCTTCTTCAGTTTGGGATGCAGGTAGGTGATCTCCTCTTCGCCGAGCTTGCGGCGCACGAACGGGTGCACCGCACCACCCTGGATCGGACCGGGGCGTACGAGCGCGATCTGCACGACGAGGTCGTAGAACTTGCGTGGCTGCAGCCGCGGCAACAACCCCATCTGCGCCCGGGACTCGACCTGGAACACCCCGATCGCGTCGGCGACACAGAGCATGTCGTAGACCCCGGCTTCTTCTTTCGGCATCGAGTCGAGGTCGACGTGGTCGCCCACCGACTCCCGCACGATGTCGAATCCGTGCTGCAGCGCCGAGAGCATGCCGAGACCGAGCAGGTCGAACTTCACCAGGCCCATCCAGGTGCAGTCTTCCTTGTCCCACTGCACGACGGTGCGGTCTTTCATGCGCCCGCGCTCGATCGGTACCACCTCGCCGACGGGCCGGTCGGTGAGCACCATGCCGCCGGAGTGGATGCCCATGTGCCGGGGGAACTTCATCACCTCGAGCGCGAGGTCGACCACCGCCTCGGGGATGTCGTGCTCGGTGCTCTCGGTGAGGGCGCCGTTGCGTTCCACCTGCTTCGACCATGCGTCTTGCTGCCCGGGTGAGTGCCCGAGCGCTTTCGCCATGTCGCGCACCGCGAACTTGGGGCGGTACTGGATGACGTTGGCCACCTGCGCCGCGTTGACCCGGCCGTACTTGCCGTAGACGTACTGGATGATCTCCTCGCGCCGGTCGGAGTCGAAGTCGACGTCGATGTCGGGCTCCTCTTCGCGCATGCTGGAGAGGAAGCGCTCGAACGGCAGCTTGTACTGGATCGGGTTGACCGCGGTGATCATCAGCAGGTAGCAGACGGCGGAGTTGGCGGCCGATCCGCGTCCCTGACAGAGGATGCCGCGGCTGCGGGCCTCACGCACGATGTCGTGCACGATCAGGAAGTAGCCGGGGAAGTCTTTGTCTTCGATGACCCGGAGTTCGCTTTCGACCCGGCGCTTGTCGTCGTCGCTCAGCACCATGTGGCGCAGCGCGACTCCCTGCCAGGTGAGTTCGCGCAACCAGCTCATCGGCGTGTGCCCCTCGGGCACCTGCTGCTTGGGCAGCTCGGGCTTGGCGCGGTTCAGCTCGAAGCTCAGCTCGTCGGCGACCTCGACGGTGCGTTCGATCGCGCCGGGGTAGCGCGCGAACCTGGCCGCCATCTCGGCGCCGGAGCGCAGGTGCGCGGAGCCGGATGCCGGCAGCCAGCCGTCCATCTCGTCGAGACTGCGGCGGGCACGCACCGCGGCGAGGGCGCTCGCGAGGTGGTGCTGCTTCGGGGTGGCAAAGTGCACGTTGCCGGTCGCCACCACGCCGAGGCCCCGGGCGGCCGCGATCGCCGCGAGGGCGTCGTTGTGTGTGCTGTCGAGCGGATTGCCGCCGTCGGTCAGTTCGACGAGCACGCGGTCGCGACCGAACAGCGCCGCCAACAGGTCGACCTCGCGCGCGGCGTCGCGCTCCCGGTCGCTGCGGTTGACGCCCGACCTGGTGAGGGCCTGCCGCACGGTGCCCTTGCGGCAGCCGGTGAGGATGGTCCAGTCGCCGCCCGCCTGCCCCGAACCCGACTGCTCGGACAGCAGCTCGAGGTCGTAGAGCGGGCGCCCCTTCTCGTCGCCGGTGAGTTGCGCGTGGGTGAGGGCACCGGCCAGCCGGTGGTAGCCCTCCTTCTGCCGGGCGAGCACGAGCAGGTGGCTGCCCTCGGGGTCGGCGATGCCGTTCTGCGGGGTGCGCAGCCCGAGCGAGAGCTCGGCGCCGAAGACCGTGTCCGGCGCCCCGCCGCCGAGGATCTTCTGCGCGGCGGCGGCCTCTGCCATGCGCACGATGCCGTAGAAACCGTCGTGGTCGGTGAGGGCGAGCGCGTGCAGCCCGAGCCGCGCGGCCTCTTCGAGGAGACTCTCGGGGGAGGACGCGCCGTCGAGGAAACTGAAGCTGGAGTGCGCGTGCAGCTCGGCGTAGGGCACGAGCCCCGCGTCATCCGACCGCTGCGGCTCCTGCGCCTGGTAGGCGGTGCGCTTCGCCGACCACGCGGGGCTGTCGCCGCCGTCGGCTCCGAGCGGCCGCGTGCTGGGGCGGCTCGCGTCGGAGAGTTTGCGTTCGAATTCCGACCAGGGGATCGGCGGGTTGCTCCAGCCCATCAGTCGTACCTCGCTTCCGCGACCCAGCTGGAGCCGTTCAACACGAGCAGCCAGGCGATGCCGGAGTCGTCGACCACCTGGAACCGGCTCGCGCGTGTGCTCGTCGACGGGTCCCACCAGCGTTCGTCGACGATCCACGGGCCGGCCCAGGCGGTGACCCGGCGCAGCTTCGACGCCGTCGCGCCCGCGCTGAACTCGGTCGGAGCCGAGGAGAGCGTGCCGCGCTCGTCGACCGTGACCGCGCGACCGTCGGCGCCGAACACGTGCACCGGGTGCCCGGTGGGAAACACCGTCGCCGGCGCCGGCTGCGGCAGCTGGCCCGGCCACGGACGGGCGGGCACGGCGGGCGGGCGGTCGCCCCACGCCACGAGCGTCGCGCGGTCGCCGAGGGTACGGCCGCCGCCCACGACAGCGGTGAGCACGGCCTCGTGGCCGAGCATGCCCTGCACACGCGACAGCCCGTGGTGGATGCGCTCGTCGGGCCCGGAACCCCAGAGGCCCTCCTCGTGGTTGCCCACCGAGTCGACGCTCTCGGGCGTGACGGTGACGCGGGTGACCCCCGAGCTCAACCCCGACTCGCCGGCGCCGCCCTGCAGCTGCCAGCGCACCCGGTCGACGACCTCGCTCGCGGTGAACGACCGCGGATGCAGCCAGCTGCGCCCCGAGACCTCGCCGGAGTCGGAGTCGATGTCGATGCGGATGCCGGTGCAGACGAGTTTCGCGGCGATGAGCCCCGCGATGAACGCGTCGGCGATCGCGAGAACGCCGAAGCTGACCTGGTCGATGCGGTCGAGCGCCGGTTCGAACGACACCGTCTGCTCGAGCTGTTTGGGCGGAACACGCGGCGACACCAGCCGGGCGTCGAGCCCGCGGGCGAGGGCGTGGGCGCGCGCGCCGGGCTCGCCGAACCGGTCACGCACGTCGGTCGGGTCGAGCCGGGCGAAGGCGCCGAGATCGCGCACCCCGAGGCGCTGCAGCAGAACCGCGAGGGCCGGCTGGTCGAAGACCGCGAGGGGGAGCGGGGCCAGGAATTCTGCGGATGCGCCCTCGGCCACCACACGCACCGCCGCCCGCGCAGGACCGGTGCTGCGGGCCGCCTGCTCGGCCGTGAACGGCCCGTCGGCGATACCCACGCGCGCACCCGGCATACCGAGGTCGTCGAGCACACCGATGAGGGCGAGGGCGGCAGGCTTCTCGCCGCCGTAGTAGCGCGCGGGCCCGCGGGTGCGGATCGCGAGGCTGCCCGGACGCAGCAGCTGCACGCCCGGTGTCATCCGTTCGATCTCGGCGATCACCGGCTCGAACACCCGGTTGTCGACGTCGGGGCGGTGGGGGTGCACGACGAGCCCCGTGCACCGGGCCTGGGCCTCGCGCACGCGGATGCCGCGCTTGACGCCCTCGGCGCGGGCGGCGGCGGAGCAGGCGAAGACCAGCCCCTTGTCGATCAGGGCGATCGGCAGCGAGTCGGCCAGACCGAGGTCGCGGCTCGCCGCCGTGATCGGCCAGTCGGGGCTCCAGAGCACCAGGGTGCGGGTCGCGGCGCTCATGCCGTGGCCGCCTGACGCTGCGGTGCCGCCGCGGCGAACGGATGCACCTCGCGGAACTGCTCGGCCTGGTCGGGCAGCCAGAGCCGGGTGCTGCGCGGGCGCCCGCCCGTGCTGCTCGTGACGGTGACCGTGGCCTGCCTGGCCTCGAGGTAGCCGTGGCCGTCGCCGATGCCGCTCCAGTCGCTCTGCGAGAGGGTGAGGATCGCCTCGCTCTGCGGCCACGGGCCGAGCACGATCAGGGTGGAGCCGCGCTGCCGCAGCCGCGAGGCCAGCCGGGTGACCGCGCCGTCGCTCGCGCGCTTCGGCGGCCGGGCGACGACGACGCCCATCACGTCGGCGATCGCCGAGGTGACGCCGAGCCACTGGTCGCCCGGGTTCGGCACGAGCACGAGCCGTTCGAGGTCGATGCCGAAGCGCGCGGCCGCCTCGATGCCGAACTCGGGCACACCGACGACGCCGCACCACGAGCCCGCGGCGCTCGGACCGGCGAGCAACGCCATCAGCAGCGTGGTCGACCCGACCACCGAGTAGACCGAACCTTGCTGCAACCCGCCGCCGGGCAGCAGCCGGGCGATGGCAGGATGGGTGGGCAGACTGCGGGTGTCGAGCTTGGTCGCCTGCATCGAGCGGATGCGCGACTGCAGTTCGAGCACCTTGCTCGCCTTGTCGGCGGGGGAGGCGTCGCCAGCGGCAGCGGCTAGGTCCCGAAGGACACTGCCCCGGAGATTACTCCCCGAGCGCGTGGGGTACTCACCGACGGCCGGATGGCTCGCCGGGACGGCTGGGGAGAGGAAAGACGCTGCCGCTGGCATCTCTTTATGTTCGAACATACGTTCGAATATGTCAATCGCCACCGACATTCATATGGCGTGTCGCGATCCGTCCGCGCGTGTCGGTTTTGTCGGCGCACGGTCGACAGGATGCCACGGCTCGCGCCGCGCGGATCGTCCTGTCGGACGGGCACCCGGGCGCATCCGTCCTGTCGGACGGCGAAAACTAGTCGTGCGCGTCTTCGACCAGCACACGGTCGGCCGCGCGCGAGGCGACGAACGCGGCGACGGCCACGACGGCGAGCGTCACGACCATGGCGCCGATCACGACGGCGCCCGTCGCCTCGGCGCCCAGCGCGCCCGTGGCAGCGACGAGCCCGGCGGCGAACAGCGCGGCCCCGGCGACGAGCATCGGCACACGCGCCGCGCGGTGGCCCTCACGCCAGGCGCGCTCGGAGAGCATGAGCGAGCCGAAACGGATTCCCGCGAAGCCGTTGATGCCGAGCCGTCCACGTGCCGCAGCCTCGGAGACTCCCACGACCAGGATCGCGGCGAGCATCAGGACGATTCCGGAAATGAGCATAACTACAGGGTATCAGCGGGCTCGTTCTTCGAGCGGCACGGCTTCGTGGTCACCGCGAGCAGCAGGTCGAACTGCGCGGCAGCCTGCTCGCCAACTTCCGCATGCGGCGCACGCTGGGCGAATAGCGCGCCGAGAACAGGATGCCGCGGCTCGGGTGCCCCGGATCATCCTGTCGAACGGGCGCTCGGGCCATCCGATCCTGTCGACGGGCCAGGGCCGGCGTCGGGCGAGGCGCCAGGGCCGGCGTCGGGCGACGGGAACTCCGGCCGGTAGCTCGCCCACGCCGCCCGGTACCGGCGTTGCCCGCCCCACAACGAGAGCACGAAGCAGGCGACTCCGCCCACCGCGCCGAGCGCCACCGCCGGCGGTGTCGTCGCGCCGAGGATGCCGGCGACCGTCGAGACGAGCAGCCCGAACAGCGCGGAGTTCACCGCGGAGATGAACACCATGCTGCTTCCGGCGACCTGGCTGAAGTCGCTGCGCCCGCCGAAGAAGTAGTAGGTGCGTACCGAACCGGCGAGGTCGTCGTATCGCGACGCCAAGAAGTAGCGGGCGAGCGAGGGGTCGATCTCGGCGTACGCGCCGCGCAACCGGTTCATCGCGAGCACGTACATGAGGTCTTCCATGCCTACGTTGAAGACGCGCAGCTGGGTGAGGAACCCGACGAGCACGACCACACCGAGCAGCACGATCGCGAGAACGGTGAACGGCTCGGAGAACCCGCTGGCCTGCCCGACGAGCGCGAGACTGACCAGCGCGGCCGAAGTGAGCGTCAGGAACATGCTGATGCGGGTGAGCACCTCGCTCTGCGCCGTGCTCCTCGACGCGAGGAGCCCCCAGTGCTCGGTCGCGAGCAACTGGGCGCGCACGCCGGGCGGAACCTCCGGCTGCCCGGGAGGCTCCTCCGGCACCGACGGACCGACGTGCTGAGCCATGCAGCCATTGTGATCCCGCCGCCGCGGCGTCGGGAAGCCCCGCGGCGTCGGGAAGCCCCGTCGTGGCTAGCGCAGCCCCAGCTTCGTCACCCAGTGCTCGAGGAACGCGGCGCCCGCCTCGTCGTGGATCAGGTCGCCCTCGGTGATGATGTCGTAGGCCCGGTCGAGAATGCCGTCGAGCGGGCGCACGTCGACGTGCGCCACGTCGTATCCGGCGGAATGGAGGTGGTCGGCCATGAGATAGTCGCTGCGCGAGTCGCCCACCGAACGCCAGAGGTTCGGCAGCGGGCCGCTCGCAGAGAAATACTCGAGCGCGCGCTCGGCACCGCGGTCTTTGTCGAGCAGCACCGATTCGATGTCGGTCGAGATGATGGTCGGGTCGAGACGGAACGGCACCTGGCCCGCGGCATCCGGGGCCTCGCGGTCACCGAGACGCACGCCGACGCCGTGGCGCTCGAGCAGGGCGAACGCCGCGTCGTTGAAGGTCTGCTGGGTGGGCAGGTACCGCTCGCGCGAGACGTCGGTGCGCTGCTCGACCGAGATCATGGCGTGCTTCGTCTCGTCGAAGAACATGGTCGACGAGAATTCGGATGCCACGAGCTCACGCGCCTCGTCGACGACGGCCTTCGGCAGCGCCACGGCCTCGTCGATCACGATGTCTCCCAACCCGTCGGCGGTCACGGGGGCCCACACGGCGCCCTTTTCGAAGACGCAGAACATGGCCGTTCCGGGCCGCGCGAGCGCCTCGCCGAGACCGGCGGCGAACAGCGGCACCATGACCTCGTCGCGGATGAACGCGTCGGAACGCCCGGTGATGAACGCGATCGGAACGCCGGCGCCGGCGAGCAGCACCAGGTCGCCGATGATGCTCGGGATGCCGACGCTGCGGCTGACGGGGCTCGCGATGGGGCCGTCGACGTCGAGGAGGAGGCCGAGCGGAGCGGGGACGGTAGCGGTCGAGGTCACCATCTATTGTTTCACGCGCTGCGGCCGTCGGAGGCCTCGACGATCACCTCGCGCACCCGACGCAGGTCTTCGAGCAGCGACCCGATGAGGATCCAGTGCGCCGCGCTCGGGGCGAGCACCGTGAACGGCTCGGTGAGCGTCGGCACGTCGTCGGTCGCCGCCTCGTCGGGTTCGGCCTGCTGCATCACCAGGCGCAGGTCGTGGGCGGCGCGGGCGACCTCGGTCGAGAGTCCGGCGGCCGTCGGCTCGGTGTGGATCGTCTCGTCGTACCGGTCGTCGAGCGCGCGGATCATCCCCGGAACCCGGAGCACCAGCACGTGCAGCGTGTCGAGCAGGCGGTTGTCGGTCTCGAGCGTCGCGCGGTGCACCGAGCGGCGCGGGTTGAAGCGCAGGCTCTCCTCAGCGGCGGTCACGGCGGCGACGGCCTTGAGTTCCATGGCGCGCAGCAGTCGCGCGGTCACGAGCGCCGACATCCGCTGCTTGGCGGTCGAGGGTTCGCCGATGAGTCGCGCCAGCTCGTCGAGCGAGTTCGCGACCTCCGCGCCCAGCCGGGCCACGGCGTCCTGCGCCGGCTTCAACCGCACGGGAGGCACCACGATGACGTTGACGACCACCGCGATCGCCGCGCCGAGCGCGGTCTCGATCACACGCTCGACCGCGTATCCGGGGGTCTGCGCGCCGATGGTGAGCACGAGCAGGGCGCTGATCGGGATCTGCGCGGTCGTCGACTGGCTGAGCCGGAACACCCAGCCCACCAGCAGCGACACGAGGATCGTGGCGAGGATCAGCCAGCTCTCGACACCGAAGAACGCACCGGCCAGGTACGCGATCACGACGCCGGCGATCACCCCGACCGTGCGCTCGAGCGCCTTGGAGAACGACTGGTTGATGCTCGGCTGCACCACGAGGATCGCGGCGATCGTGCCGAAGATGGGCAGGTCGCTCGGCAGCACGAGCAGGCAGGCGATCCACGCGAGACTCGCCGCGACCGCGGTCTTCACGACCTGCAGCAGCGGTGTGCGGTCGGACGACTGCAGCACCCGGGCGTACCGGGCGGGAGCGAGACCGAGTTCGGCGAAGCGTCTGAATCGCGAGCCGCCGGAATCTGTCACCGTTCCAGCCTAGGGTGGATGCGCCCCGCCGGGCGCGTTGCCGGGTCAGGCGCGCACAGACCCCAGCGCGCGCGACTTCAGGTGGTTGTACTCGTCGGCGCTGATGGTGCCCGAATCGAGCAGCGCCTTCGCCTTCGCTATCTCGTCGGACGGGCTGGAACCGGCGACGTCGCGGATGTAGTCGTCGGTCGCCGCCCGCGCCTTGTACGCATCGCGCTGGCTGCGCTCGGCCATCCCGCGTCCGCGGGCGATCACGTAGACCAGCGCGGTGAGGAACGGGGCGAAGATCAGGAAGATGATCCACAGCGCCTTCCACCAGCCGTTGAGGGTGTGGTCGCGGAAGAGATCGGCGACGATCGAGAACAGGGCCATCAGGTAGGCGACGAAGGCGAAGCCCCAGAAGAACAGCCAGATGACATCCCAGAAATTGTCCCAGTTCATGATGAATCCCTAACTCTCGGAGGTGTGGCTCCAGAGTGGCGGCGGCGTCGTGAAGCGACCTCGCCCCTGCCGGGTGAACCGCCCACGCCACGGCGGCAGCATCCTGAGCGCATCATGTGGTGGAAACGCAAGGCCGTCGAGCTGCCCCCGCCACCCGTCGACGCACCGCCGCGCACCGCGATACCCCGCGGCACCGCGATCCTCATGGGCCTCGCCGGGGCGACCGTCGTCGGATTCGGGCTCGCGTCGATCCGCTCGATCGTCGCCCCCGTCGTACTCTCGCTCGTGCTGACCATCTGCGCCCACCCCCTGCGCACGGGGCTCGAGAAGCGCGGCGTTCCCCGCGGCATCGCCACTGGCACCGTCGCCCTCGCGGTGTTCCTCACCCTCGCCGCGTTCGTGACCGCGCTCATCGTGGCGTTCGCCCAGTTCGCGACCCTGTTGCCGCAGTTCGCGCCGCAGATCACCGAGATCGGGCGATCGATCGGGGCCTGGCTGGCCGAGATCGGCATCGGGCAGGCCCAAGTGCAGCAGATCATCGCGGGTTTCGACCCCTCGCGCATCCTCGACTTCGTCTACGGGCTCTTCGGCAACGTCGCCAACGTCACCGTCGCCCTCGTCGTGGTGCTCACCACCCTCATCCTGATGGCCGCGGACTCCAGCTACCTCGGCGCGATCCTCGCCGACCTGCGACCGACGCGGGCCCGCATGGTGACGTCGCTCGAGATCCTGGCCTCCGGCATCCGTCGCTACATGATCGCCACGGCGGCCCTCGGAATCGCCCAGGGTGCCCTCAACGCCGTCGCCCTCGTCATCCTGCAGGTGCCGGGGGCGTTTCTCTGGGGCCTGCTTTCTTTTCTCGGCAGCTTCATTCCGAACATCGGCTACTTCATCGCGATCATCCCGCCCGTGGTGTTCGGATTCCTCGTCGGCGGCTGGCAGACCGCGATCCCGGTGATCGTCGTCTACGCCCTCATCAACGGCGTGGTGCAGACGCTCGTGCAACCGCGCATCGTGGGCAACGCCGTCGCCCTCAGCCAGACCATCACGTTCGTCTCCGTGCTGGTCTGGGCGACGATCGTCGGCCCGGTCGGCGCGATCCTCGCGATACCGCTCACCCTCATGGTGCGCGCCCTGCTCGTCGACTCCGACCCGGGCGCGGGCTGGTGGCGGCCGGTGATCGGCGATCTGGCCCACACGAAGACGGTGATGAAGGCCGAAGACGCCGCGCGCAAGAACCAGCGGCGCACCCGCAGGCGCTAGAGCAGCGTCGACAGCGCCTTCTGCAGCTGCATCGCGCCGATCAGCACGAGCAGCCCGGCGTTGAGCAGGCTGGTGTGGCCGGCGATCCACGAGCGCACCCGTTCGAGCAGCGGGTCGGCGCCCGCGCCCTTGACCAAGGTATAGAACACGGGCGCGGCGATCGGCAGGATGCCGACCACCGCGAAGGCGACGATCGCGGTCGCGGCCGACGCGGGGGATACCGGGGCCGCCCGCACGTCGAGCATCGCCAACACCGAACACGAGACATCCACCGGGTTCAGCGCGAAGATGCCGAAGCCGAGCAGCAGCGACCGCCCCGGCGTGAACTGGTCGACCGCCCGCAGCCAGCCGGGCAGTTGCGGGGCCGCGGCGACCACGGCCTCGGGGGTCGCGGCAGCGGCCATGGCCAGCACGCGGTTGTGTCCGCGCCGGTAGACCCAGATCGCGGCACCGATGAGCAGCAGGGCGATCACCAGCCGCACGAAAGCCGCCCAGAGCGGAGGCTCGCGGTTCTCGTGCACCTCGAGAAAGCCGAAGACGAGGTAGCTCACACCGAGGGTGGCGATCAGCGCGACCGCCCAGCCGATGAGGAATGCCGTGCCGTTCGCCCGCGCACGCTGCGAGACGAGCACCGCGACGAGCGCCATGATCGCGAGCGGACTCATCACGACACCGAGGGCGAGCGGCAGCAGCGACACGATCAGTTCGCCCACGGCAGTCACCCTTCCGAGAAAATCATGCGGGGTGGCGGATGACGCGCTATCACCCCGACCGGATGATTCCGCCTGCCCTGCCGCGGGCAACACTCGTGTCTCACCCCGTCGTCGAGGGAGGCTGAGCATGGGGCCGGTCATCGGCGACATCCTGCCGCTCGCGCTCGGCATCGCGATCAGCCCGCTGCCGATCATGGCGACGACCATCATGCTGCTGTCGCCGAAAGCGCGCGGTACGAGCGTCGGGTTCCTCATCGGCTGGGTCGCCGGCATCACCCTGATGACCACGGCGTTCGTGCTGCTGGCCGCGCTGCTTCCGAACGTGCGTCCGCACGCGCCGGCCGTGCTCACCGGCGTCGTCGAGATCCTCCTCGGCCTTCTGCTCGTCGTGCTCGCGGTGCGCACCTGGCGTTCGCGGCCACGCGCGGGGGAGTCGCCGCCGGTTCCGCGGTGGATCACCGCCATCGACTCGCTGACCCTCTGGCGCGGGCTCGCCGTCGGATTCGTCTACTCGGCGTTCCGGCCGAAGAACCTGCTGATCTCGCTCGCCGCGGGCGTGGTGATCGGCTCGGCGGGGTTGGCGGCGGCGCCGGCCACGATCGTGCTGGCGATCTTCGTGGTGTTCGCGGCGTCGACGATCGCGGCGCCCGTCGTCGCGTTCTTCTCGGGGGCGCCGAAGGTGGCGTCCGGACTCGAAGGGCTGCGCGAGTGGCTGCTGCGCAACGTCTCGACGGTGACCTCGACCGCCCTGCTCTTTCTGGGCGTGGTCATCGTCGGGATGGGCATCGCCCAGTTCTAGGTTCGGCGGCTCCGTACGGCCCGGTCGTGACCGGCCGCGCTATCGGCCTTGGCGACGTCGCTTGCCCTGCGGGCGTGCGGTCGACCGGTGCACGTACTTGCCGCGCGGCTTGACGACCGCCTTCTTCTCGGGCTTCTCTTTCGCGATCTGCAGGTCGGGGTCGATCTTCTCTTTGCGCGGCGCGATGGTTCCGCCGCGCGAGCTGTTGGCCGAGCGGCCGCGCACGATGCCGACGAACTCCTCGATCTCGGCGGTCTCGCCCTCGGTGCGCCAGGCCACGGCGATCCAGGTCTCGTCGGCGTCGGTCACGTCGCGCGAGACCACGTCTTTGCGCGAGTTCTGCCGCGCGAGGGCGTGCGGAACGACGAGGGCTCCGACGCCGGCGGCGATCAGCTCGACGGCGTCGCGCAGCGAGCCCTGGTTGTCGTGCAGCGTGATGTCGGAGAGGTCGGCGAGCGTCACCGAATCCTGGTCTGCGAGCGGGTGTTCCTCCGGCAGAACGGCGACGGCGACCTCGCTGTAGAGCCGGATGACACTGAGCTCACGCTCGGCGTCGGGGGCGAGCGGCAACCGCACGAAGGCCACGTGCGCCGTGCCGTCGAGCAGGGCGTCGGCCTGGGTCGCCTCGGTCGTCGCGACGAAGGCGAGGGGCTCGTCGGGGCGGCGTTCCTCCCACAGTCTGGTCCACTTGGTGAGGGTGACCCCGGGCACGAAGGCGAGGGTGAGAGTCACTGGGGGTTCCTTCGTTCGGTGCTTCGGCGACGAGCCACATCAACAAGTGCCACTGCTCAGGCTACGCTCTAGGCATGAGTACCGAGCGTTCCCCGCAGTCCATGAAGCCGTCCACGGCCGCCCAGAAGCTCGGCATCTACCTGCCGGCCGCCCCCGAAGAGTTTCAGAACAACGACATCACCCGCGCCGAATTGAACGAGCTTCTGGCCAACCCGCCGGAGTGGATCGTTCAGCTGCGCCTCAACGGCCCGCACCCCCGCCCGATCGTCGCCGGCAAGCTCGGTGTCTCGAACGCCGGACTCGCCCGCGGCGGAATCGACGAAGCGCTCACGACCGCTCAGATCCAGGAACTGCTCGCCGCGCCCCCGCGCTGGCTCGTCACCGAACGTCGCACGCAGGCCGACGTGCGCGAGGAGAACGCCCGACTGAAGCAGCGCGACAAAGAGCGTGTCGAGTGGGCCGCGAAGCAGGAGCGCATCGCCGAGCGCGAAGCCAGCGACGCCGCCAACCGCGCGGCCCGTGCGGAGCGCGAAGGCAAGTAACCTCGAAGGTCGCCGAGCCTGTCGAAGGGGACGCCGTACGAGGCCCTTCGACATGCTCAGGGAGCTGAGGCTCTAGTTGCGCGACCCGGTTCCACGGGCGTTGTAGACGATCGAGTTCGACTCGCCGTATTCGGCGAACACGGCGATCGCCTCGTCGCGCAGTACGTCCATCGTCACGCTGATGCCTCGGGTCTCGAGTTCGGCGCGCCAGTCGCCGCCGGGCACCGGTCCTTCGTCGAAGCCGGAGAGCTGCTCGAGTTCCGGCCCGTCGCCGGCGATCACCAGATGCTTGACGCCCGACCAGATGAGCGACCCGAAGCACATGATGCACGGGCGCCAGTTGACGACGAGCTCGAGGTCTTGCTCGGCGGATGCGCCGAGATCCCAGCCGCCGAGGCGGGTCTGGGCGAGCGAGAGCGCGGTGAACTCGGCGTGCCCGGCCGACAGGCCGGAGCTCAGCACGATGTTGACACCGATCGACACGATCAGATTCGTCTTGCGGTCGACGACGATGGCGGCGAACGGCCCACCGTTGCCCTCGGGCCAGTTGCGCGCGGCGAGCCTGTTCACGAGCGCCATGCGTTGCTCGTGCGTGGCGAGCGCGCCGGTGTGCTCGTCGAGCTCGGCGGTGAGCCAGCCGGGCAGTTCGGCCGAGATGCTCGTGGCGAAGGAATGGGTCATCGGTGCTCCTGCTGTCGGACGGCTAGTGGAAGTCGGTCGTGCGGGCGAGAGTGCCCTCACGGTCATAAGTCTTCCATTCGCCGCGTTGCTCTCCGTTCACGAAGTGCCCGGTGCGCATGAGGCTGCCGTCCTCCCGGTTCCACGTCCATGCGCCGCTCATCTGACCGTCGACGAAGTCGCCCGTCGCTTTGAGCGTGCCGCTGCGGTAGTAGAACTCCCACCTGCCAGACTTCGTTCCGTGCGCGTCCACGGTTCCCCGGCCGGAGATCTTTCCGTCACCGAAGTGTTCTTCGCCCTCTCCAGTGCTCATGCTCGTCTCCCGGGTTCATAGAATTGTCTAGTGAAGGGCGCCAGGTGAATTCTCGAGTTGCCGTCGGTGGCGCTCGTTTCATTTTCGCTCTTGTCGAGCTGGTTTCGCTCGTCGCGCGGTACATCTGGGGGCTCGACACCCCGAGTTTCGCGCCGGGCAACTTCTTCGCCTATCTGACCATCCAGAGCAATATCTCGTTTATGGTCGTCTGCATCGTCGGCGGCATCGTCGCGGTGAAGGCGACGAGCGATCCGCCGTGGCTGACGAACCTGCACGCCGTGGTGCTCAGCTGGATCCTCGTCGCCGGGATCGTGTTCGCGATCCTGGTGCAACAGGCGGGGGAGCGCGGCTTCGCCCTCGAGGTTCCGTGGAGCGACCAGGTGCTGCACTTCTGGCTTCCCGCCTTCGCCCTGATCGAGTGGATCGTGTCGCGCGGCCGCGGCTCCTCGCAATGGCGCATGATCACGCTCACCGTCGGGTACCCGGTGATCTGGGGTGCGATCACGCTGGTGCGCGGCGCCGTGGTCGGCTGGTATCCCTACTTCTTCCTCGACCCCGACCAGGTGACCGATCCGTTCGAGTTCGTCACCTACTCGGCGATCGCCCTCGCGACCTTCGCGGTCACGAGCACCGGAGTGATCTCGCTCGCCCGATTGCGTCCGGTGGCGGAGATGCTCAGCCCGCGAACGGTGCCAGAGTCTGCAGAACAGACGTAGTCAGCTCGTCGTCGGTCAGCAGTTCGGTACGTTCGGCCGCCGCGCCGCCGACGACGCCGACGAGCACGGGTTCGCCCGTGATGGGCTCGAGGTTGTACCAGGTGGTGATCTCGTCGTCGGTGCCGACGAGGTTCCAGAGCACCGCGTCGGTGGTCCAGAACGGCGTGTCGAAGCGCAACCAGACCGTGTCGACGGTGCCCATGCCCAGCGCGGCGATCGCCGCGCGCTGCTCGAACGGCAGCAGCGGGTCGAACACGATGCTCTCGTTCTGCAGCACGCCGAGCGGCACGGTGACGACCACGCGGTCGACCGAGAGCGACTCACCCGACCCGAGCCGCAGACTGACCCGGTTCTCGTTGTAGGCCACTCCGACGACGGCGGTCGAGAAGAAGGTCTCGATGCCGTCGAGGGCGTCTTCGACCATGGTGCCGAAACCGCCGGTGACCACACCGTCGGCGTCGACGCCCGGCGCGGTGAACCAGCTGGAGAGGTCGGCCGCGTCTGCGCCGTAGACGGTGGCGAGGTCGGCAAGGTGCTGGTCGAGCAGGGCGTCGCCCGCGAGTTCGCCCGTTCCCGAGGCGGCGGCGATCGCCGCGGCACCCGAGTCGTCGAGGGACGATTCGATCGAGACATCCGTCGCCTGCATTTTCGCCCACTCGAGGGCCGATTCGACGGCGGCGGCGCTCACCGGGTCGGCGTCGCTCTCACCCGTCGGCGAACGGAAGACGGCGGGTGCGGGGTCACCGAATCGGACGGTGTCGATGCCGAGCCGCTCGAGGTCGGCGGCGAAAGCGGCGTCGTCGGCGGCGACGCGCCAGGCTCCGAGTTCGGCGGGGAACGGCCATGAATCGTCGGTGCGGGTGTCGATGCGGCCGCCCACCCGTTTGCGGGCCTCGATCACGACGACGTCGTATCCCCGCTGCGTGAGGGCACGGGCCGCTTCCGCGCCGGCCGCGCCCGCGCCGACCACGGCGATCTTCTCGCCGGTCGCTGCGGCCCCGGCGACCGCGTCGGCAGCCGCTGTTCCCGACTGCCGGGCACCGACGACGGTACCGGCGCGGTCGACGGAGGTCGCTTCTCCCGCGAAGAAGACCCGGTCGATGAGGGGAGCGCTGAGCGCGCGTCGGTGTTCGAGGGTGGAGCCGACGGCCATGTAGCTCACCGCGCCGCGGGCGAACGAGTCTTTGCCCCAGGCGCTGCGGGCGAACGACGCGGGCACCGGCACCACACCCGTCGCTGTGCGGGTGGGGGAGGGTGTCGGCTCGGGCCGCGCGTCGACGGCGCAGGCCGTGAGCACGAGAACCGACAGGCCGGATCCCGCCCCGATGAGGAAAGTGCGCCGAGTGAATGACATCTCTGCGCCACTGTACCGGACGGCAGCGCAAGCCCCCGCCGGGTTCGGGCGTGGCGCGCGCCCGGGGCGTAGCGTCGCCGTATGGCAGATCTCGAAACGACGCACGAGGAAACAACCGTGCGCAAAGACACCAACGAAAGCCCCACGAGCGAGACCGACACGGAGGTGAAGCAGTCGGAGAGCGTGACGTCGAGCTCGGCGGTCGACGGCGACGGAGACGTCGACGAGAGCGACATCGCCGTGCTTCCCGGAACCGGCGGCCCCGACGACTCGGGCGACGTCGAGGTCGACCCCGCCGAGCTGAACCTCTAGACGCGGCCGGTCAGGCCTCGAGTCGGGCGGTGCGCGCGGAGAGCAACTGTTCGATTCCGCGCAGCGGGATGGCGAGCCAGTCGGGGCGGTTGCGTGCCTCGTAGATCGCCTCGTACACCGCTTTGTCGAGTTCGAACGCGTCGAGGAGCGCCTGGAAGACCTCGATGTCGACGCCCGATTCGGCCAGATAGCCGGCGGTGAACGCCTCGCGGCTCGCGGCCGCCCACTCGGTCGGGTTGCCCTCCGTCGCGCCGGCGGCGTAGTCGAACGAGCGCAGCATGCCCGCGACGTCACGCAACGCGACGTCGGGGCGGTCCCGCTCGTTCATCGGGCGTAGCGGTTCGCCCTCGAAGTCGACGAGCACCCAGCCGCGCTCGGGAACCAGCAAGGCCTGCCCGAGGTGGAAGTCGCCGTGGATGCGCTGCAGGCGAGGCCAGGTGCCGGTGCGGGCCGTCTCGTACACGGCCTCGATCGCGGCGCGGCTCGCGAGCAGCGCCGGCACCTCGCGGGAGGCGAGCGTCAGCCGACGAGCCCACGACACACCGAACGCGGCGATGTCGTCGTCGCTCGCCTCGTTGGTCGGCATCGCCGATGCGAGGCCCGAATGCACACGCGCGGTCTGGCGACCGAGCGCGTCGGCCAGCTCGGTGAAGTCGCTGCCCTCCGCGGCGAACCGCAGGGCGACCTTCCAGCCGTCGTCGGCGCCGGCGAGAAACTCCTGGGCGAAGGCGAGGTGCCCGGCGGCCCGGCCCTCGGGGCGCCCGACGTCGTCCCATTCGCCGCGCAGTTGACCGACGAAGCGCGGGACCGCTGTCGAGCCGGCGTCGCTGAGCGCGGCCTGGAGCGTGACGTCGGGATTGTCGCCGTGGTGCAGGGTGCGGAACACCTTGCAGATGATCGTGGGAACACCGTCGGTCTCGAAGATGATCGACGTGTTCGACTGCTCGCCCGAGAGCACGACGCTTCGCGTGACGGTGACTTCTGCCGCGAGTTCCGGGGCCATCAGGGCGAGGAGTGCGCGGGGGTAGGCGGAATCGTGCGGGCCGTCGAACATGTAGTCGCCGTCGTCGTTCTGCCCGATGAGGAAACGGCGCTCGACCGGCTGCACCTCGGAGCGTTCGACGATCGGCACCTGGTACAGGGTGGGAACGTGGCCCTCGTCGTCCATGACCAGCAGGATCCTGATGCGGGCGCCCGGGTCGTCGGTCGGCACCTCCTCGTCGGAGAGGATGCGAAGCCGCGGCACGTGGCCTTTGCCCGCATACCAACGCTGTCGCGTCATCCAGTCGCCGACGCGTTCCAGTGTTGTGCTCATGCTGTAAATCAGACCTCCGGGTTGTCCCAACCGCTTAAGGTCTACCTGTTGCGCGACCGGAAGGCGAGGCCTTGCGCTATTTGCCACACCGGATTGGCAGGGAGGTAGAGTCATTCGGCTCGGCGCGAGACGCGGGCCGCGGTGATGCGGGCGCCCGCCCGGTCGACGAGCACCCCCAGCGCCAACGCGACGGCGACCGAGACGGCGACGGCCAGCACGGGATTTCCGTCGAACCACGCGCCGAAGAGAGCGCCCACCACGGCGTTGTAGCTCGCCCAGCAGACCCCGGCGACGGCGGTGAGCCCCAGGAACCGCGGGTAGCGGTAGCCGCTCGCGCCCGCGGTGAGATTGACCGCGACCCGGCCGAACGGCACAAAACGCGCGGTGAGCAGCACGGCGGCGGCCCGCTCGTCGAGCGACCGCCCCGCCCAGCGCACCAGCCGCACCACGCGCGGCCGGCGCATCCAGCGGAACCGCTCGAGCCCCACGGCGCGGCCCAGCCAGAACGTCAGGCTGTCGCCGATCATCGCGGCGACCGCGGCCACCGGGATGAGCAGGCCGAGCTGCGGCGCCCCCGTCGAGAGGGCGAGCGCGCCCAAGGCGACGACGACGGTCTCGCTGGGTACGACGATCAGGAACGCGTCGAGCACGGTGAGCAGGAACACGACGGCATAGATCCACGGCGACGCGGAGAGCTGCAACGCGGCATCCGCGATTTCGACCATGGGTCATGCCTACGCCCACCGGGTTAACGAGAGGGGTCGACCCTGTGTCGCGCGGCAGCCCGGGCTGCCCCAGGGGTCGGCTCACGATCACGCCGGATACAGGCGCTGTGGCCGACGCGGAGCAACCGATCGCGGCGGGCAAACAACTGCGCGACGCCGTCGACGGTCGGGGATCAGTCGGGGAAGTCGCCCCAACGGCCCCACTCGGCCTCGCAGTCCGACCGGCGGCACCGGTAGGCGGGGCTGTCGTCGGTGTACGTGCAGCCGCCGAGAGCGATGTGGCCGGCGAGGGCGGAGTCGAACATCTCCGCACTCGCGAATCCGTAGACGATCTCGAGCGGGTTCTCGGTCTCGCACCGCGGGCAGATCTCCAGAAGTATCTGCTGTGGGAGTCGCACGTTGTATCCTCCGCCTTCGTCGGTGGAGTGACTCCACCGGCACCGCGCCGATATCGTTCCCCCGACGTCCACCATAACCCGCAGGGTGCGATTGAGGAACTGTAGCGTCACAGGGAGTCGCAAGTGAAAAACTTCCGCTATTCAGCGGGCGGCAAACGTTTACCGACCCACGTCCCGTCAAGGGGCGCGCGGTCTTTAGTTGTAGTGTCAACCAACCCGTAAACTGGCCGGATGGACGACACCCGGTGGCTCACGCCCGATCAGCTGAGCGCGTGGAAGAAGTTCGTGGCGGTGGTCGAGATCCTGCCCGGCATCCTCGACTCGCAGTTGCAGCGAGACGCCGACCTCACCCACTTCGAGTACTTCACCATGGCCATGCTGTCTGAGGCGCCGGAACGCACGCTGCGCATGACCTCTCTCGCCTCGGCGACGAACTCGACTCTGCCCCGCCTCTCGCACGTCGTCTCCCGGCTGGAGAAGCGCGGCTTCGTCGACCGCAGCCCGTGCCCGGAAGACCGCAGGGCGACGAACACGACGCTCACCGAGGCGGGCTGGCAGAAGGTCGTCGCGACCGCGCCCGGCCACGTCGACACGGTGAGGGAGAACGTGATCGACCCGCTGACCGCGGCCGACGTCGCCGATCTCGACCGCATCATGGGGCGCATGCTGCGCACGCTCGATCCCGAGAACCGCTTCCGCGCGGGCGACGACCGCAGCCCGCTCTAGCCGTACTAGCGACGCGCCCCGCCCGCGAGCCCGAGCACGTCGAGCACCCAGGCCAGCTCGAAGGCCCGCTTGCGCCACGACTCGTACCGACCGCTCACGCCGCCGTGCCCGGCACTCATCTCGGTTTTCAGAATGACGGATGCACCGACCTCGCGCAGACGGGCGACCCACTTTGCCGGCTCGACGTAGAGCACACGCGTGTCGTTGATGCTCGTGACCGCGAGAATGCGCGGGTAGGCGACGTCGCGCACGTTCTCGTAGGGCGAGTACGACTTCATCAGCCGGTAGACCTCGGCGTCGTGCAGCGGATCGCCCCACTCGTCCCACTCGATCACCGTGAGGGGGAGCGACGGGTCGAGGATGCTGGTCAGCGGGTCGACGAACGGCACGACGGCGAGCACGCCGGCGAACGCCTCGGGGGCCAGGTTGGCGACCGCGCCCACGAGCAGGCCGCCGGCGCTTCCGCCCTCGGCGACGAGCCGGTCGGCCGTGGTCACCCCGCTGTCGACGAGGTGCCTCGCCACCGCGACGAAGTCGGTGAACGTGTTGCGCTTGGTGAGGGTCTTGCCGTTCTCGTACCAGTCGCGGCCGAGTTCGCCGCCGCCGCGCACGTGGGCGACCGCGAAGACGACACCGCGGTCGAGCAGGCTCAGGCGCGAGATGGCGAAGCCGGGGTCGATGCTGTGCTCGTACGAGCCGTAGCCGTAGAGCTCGAGGGGGGCGGGCACGCCCGGTGTCACCAGGTCGCCACGGTAGACGAGGGAGACGGGCACGCGGGTGCCGTCGTCGGCCGTCGCCCAGTCGCGGCGCTGCACGAACAGCGACGGGTCGTACCCGCCGAGCACGGCCTGCTGCTTGAGCAGGCGCAGCTCGCCCGTGGCGACGTCGTAGTCGTTCACGGTCGCGGGCGTCACGAAGCTCGCGTAGTGCAGGCGCACCACTGGCTGGGCGAAGTCGGGGTTGCCGCCGGCACCGACGGTGAACAGCTCTTCGGAGAAGGGGATCTCGGTGAACCCGGCTTCGGCGACGTCCGAGTCGGTGTCGAGCCGCAGCACCGCCACCCGCGGAAGAGCCTCCCGCCGGTATTCGAGAACCAGGTGCCCCGCGAACGCGTCGATGCTCTCGATACGCGTGCCGGCGCGGTGGGCGACCAGGGTGCGGCCCGGGCTCCGGGGGTCGGCCGCCGAGACATCCGTCACCTCGAAGTCGACGGCGCCGTCGTTGTGCACGATCAGCAGCCGGTCTTCGCCGCCGATAACGGCGTGCTCGACCTGGTACTCGACACCCTCGCGGCGCGGCCAGACGACGGCGAACTCGCCGGTGGGGTCGGCCGCGTCGAGCAGCCACGCCTCGCTGGTGATCTTCGACCCGAGTTCGATCTCGAGGTAGCGACGGCTGCGTGTGAGGCCGACGCCCACCCAGTAGCGCTCGTCGGGCTCGTGGAAGACCGAGATGTCGGCGTCTGCGGCCGTGCCGACCTCGTGGCGCCAGACCGTATCGGGGCGCCAGGCGTCGTCGACGGTCGTGTAGAAGACGTAGCGGCCGGTCGCGTCGAAGCTCGCCCCGCCCGCCGTTCCCTCGACGACGTCGGCGAGGTTCTCGCCCGTCGCGATGTCGCGCAGGCGCAGCGTGTAGCGCTCGTCACCCTCGGTGTCGACCGCGAACAGCAGCGTCGAACCGTCGCCGGCGATGTCGAAGCTGCCGAGCGAGTAGAACTCCAGCCCCTCGGCCTCGGCGTTGTCGTCGAGCAGGACCTGCTCGCCCACGATGGTGTCGACCGACGGCGGTGTCCAGTCGTCGGCGTCGGCGATGGGTGCGCGGCAGTGGATGCCGTACTGCTGGCCCTCGACCGTGCGGGTGTAGTACCACCAGGCGCCCTCGCGCACCGGAACGCTGAGGTCGGTCTCCTGGGTGCGGTTCTTGATCTCGTCGAACAGCTGCTCGCGCAACGGGGCGAGGTGGTCGGTCTGCGCGTCGGCGTAGGCGTTCTCGGCCTCGAGGTGGGCGACGAGCTCGGGGCTTTCCTTCTCGCGCATCCACTCGTAGTCGTCGACGAACACGTCTCCGTGGTGCACACGTTCGGTAGGGATCTTGCGGGCGAGGGGAGGGGTCGACGACATTTCTCAAGGCTAGCCGCAGTCGTCTCCGGGTACCGTGGGATGCATGTCGCAGATCGCCATCACCGGCTCGACCGGCCACGTCGGCGGTCTCGTCGCCGCACAGCTCGCCTCTCTCGCGCCGCGGCTCGTCGTGCGCGACACCTCCCGTGCGCCGCGAATCGCCGGCGCGACCGTCGTCGAGGCCGAATATTCGGATGCCGCGGCAGCCGTCACCGCGCTGACCGGGGTCGACCTGCTGTTCATGGTGTCCTCGTCGGAGGCCGTCGACCGTCGCGAGCAGCACCGCACGTTCATCCGGGCCGCCGCAGAGGCGGGCGTCGGGCACATCGTCTACACCTCGTTCTTCGGCGCAGACCCCGACGCCGTCTTCACCCTCGGGCGCGACCACGCCGACGCCGAAGCGGCGATCCGCGAGTCGGGTATGGCCTTCACGCTTCTGCGCGACAACTTCTACTCCGACCTGCTGCCGTACTTCGCCGACGACGCCGGCGTGATCCGCGGTCCCGCGGGGCACGGCCGGGTCGCGGCGGTCGCGCGCGCCGATGTCGCCGACGTGGCATCCGCCGTGCTCCGCGACCCCGGGGCGCACGCCGACGTGGTCTACGAACTCACCGGACCGGAGGCGCTCACCCTGGCCGAGGTCGCCGCGCGCGCCGGCGCGGTGCTCGGACGGCCGCTGGCGTATGCCGCCGAGACCGTGGAGGAAGCGTATGCGTCGCGGGCGCACTACGGCGCCGAGCCGTGGCAGCTCGACGCCTGGGTGAGCACCTACACGGCCATCGCCGACGGCGAGGTCTCCCGCGTCACGGGAGACGTGCGCACGGTCACCGGCAACGCCCCGCGCACCATCGAACGCGCGCTCGGCGGTCTCTGACGCGCCGGTCCGACGGTTTCCCGGATCGCCGGGCGCCTCTTTAGACTGGTCGTCTAGACGAGGGGGATCGTTTGGCGTTTCGGGATATCGGCGTCGCCGACAGGGTCATCAACGTGGTGAGCCGCCCGATCGTGCGCCTCTGGTTGCGCGGCGCCGAGATGTCCGACCCGCTGCTCCCGCGCCCCGCAGCGCCCGACGAGCGCGAACCGCCGAGCCACCACTCCGACCGGGTGCTGCTCGTCGGCAACGGTGCGAGCGTCGGCTACGGCGTTCTGTCGCACGACCTCTCGCTCGCGGGGCACCTCGGCCGGCAGGTCTCGCGGGCCACGGGCCGCCCGACCCACGTGCGGGTGATCGCCGACGGCTCGATGACCGCGGGCTCGGCCGTCGCCAGCCTGCGCGAGGCAGACCTCGACGAATACGACGGCGTCGTCTTCACGATCGGTGTGAACGAGGCCCTCACGCTGGCGTCGGCGAAGCGGTGGGACAGGGAGGTCGACGCGCTTTTGGACTACCTGAGCTCGCCGGAGACGCCCCGTTTCCACGCGTTTATGGTCGCGATCCCGCCGATGGCGTCGATCGCCGTCTTCCCGCGGTTCGTGCGCTGGGTCACCGACCGCCATGCCCGTGCGCTTGACGACCGGTTGCGGGCCGCCTGCGCGCGGTTCGACGACGTCAGCTACGTGCCGTTCTCGCCCGGCCGGTCGGACGACCTCGGCCGGTACCGCAGCACCGACACCTATCGCGCGTGGGCCAGCCTGATCTCGGCGGCGGTGGCGAGCGGCATCTCTGCCGAGTGCCCGCGCGACGACGATCTCCCCGACGAACGCTGACGCGCGATTCCCGGGCGCCGGATACCGCGTGGGACACACTGTCGCCCTACACTGATCTCGGATGCGGCTGGCGTGTTCGACGAGTGGTCCTCGCGGCCCGGCAAGGAGTGCGAGTGTTCAGCGGCGCCGTGCACGCCCTCGCGAGACCGGGAGTCAAGTTCTGGCTCTCGTCGACGGCGCTCTCCCGTGCCCTGATCCCGCGGCCGGCCAGCGCCGACGCGGTGCACACCAGCGGCACGAATCCCGCCAAGATCCTGCTCATCGGCAGCGGTGCATCGATCGGATTCGGCGTGCTCTCGCACGAACTCGCCCTCGCCGGGCACTTGGGCCGCCAGCTGACGGCGATCACCGGCCGGGCCATGGACGTCGACGTCGCCGTCGACCGCGAACTGACCGCGGCCACCGCGCCGGCCGTGCTCGCGGCGCAGCCGATCGCGCGGTACGACGCCGTCGTCGTGGCGCTCGGCCTGATCGAAGCGCTCACCTTCACCCCGCTGCCGGTGTGGCGCGAGCAGCTCGCCACGATCGTCGAATACCTGCAGACCCACGGCCGGTCGAACCAGCAGGTCTTCATCGTCGCGGTACCTCCGCTGCCCGCGCTGATGAAGTACCCCGCGTTCATCCGGGTCGTCGCGGGAAAACACGCTCGGGCCCTGAACGAGGCCAGCCTGCAGCTGACCGAACCGATCGACCGCGTGACCTACCTGCCGTTCGACGCGGTGGGTGGTGACGAGACCGACCGGTTCCGCAGTTCGGCCACCTACGCGGCCTGGGCTGCGCTGCTCGCCCAGCCCATCGCATCCGTTCTCTGCACGTCCGACCCGGCCACCTATGCGACGGGGGAGATCCACACCGGCGAGCTGGTCGACGAAGACGCCCGCCAGTCGTCGCTCGACGCGCTGCAGATTCTCGACACCAAACCCGAGGAACGATTCGACCGCATCACCCGCACCGCGCGCGACCTGCTCGGCACGTCGTCGGCCGCGATCACGCTCATCGACCGCGATCGGCACTGGTTCAAGTCGCGCATCGGTGTCGAGAAAGAGCAGATGCCGCGCTTCAGCACCCTCTGCGACATCACGATCCAGCGGCGCGAGCACTTCGCGATCGAAGACGCGACCCTCGACCCGCGGTTCGCGAACAACCCGATGGTGCTCACCGAACCCTTCCTGCGTTTCTACGCCGGGTATCCGATCGAGGCGCCGAACGGTGTGCGGGTCGGTACCCTGAGCGTGTTCGACCCCGAACCGCGGGACTTCTCCGACGCCGATGCCGCCCTGCTGCGCGGTCTGGCGCTTATGGTGCAGAACGAGCTGCGCACCGTCGTCTGACCATGAACACCGCCGCCGTCACCCTCCTCGCGCTCAGCGTCGTCGTCGTCGTTCTGGCGCTCGTGCTGTTTCTCCGGATCCGGCCGACACCGCCGTCGCGACGGGCCGTCATCGCCCAGTACGCGCCGCCGGCCGGCGTGAGCGTGCTGGTCGGGGCCGCCCTCGTGGACGACCGCACCCGCAGCATCAGCGCGCAGCTCGTCGACCTCGCCGTGCGCAGGCACCTGAGCGTGCTGCCGCCGCTCACGCCGAGCGGACCGTACTCGCTGCGGTTCGAGAACGCCGACGGGCTCGACGACGTCGAACGGGCGGTCGTGCGGGCGTTCTTCGGCGAGAGCCCGTCGGTCGGCAGCGTGGTCGTGCCGAGCCGCAGCGACACCACCCTGCTGCAGCGGCTGCGGTGGGCGCAGTTCCGGGCCGACACGGTGCTCGGGTCATCCGGCCTCCGCGTGCGCACACCACGGCGACGCGGTCTGCTCGTCGTGCCGCAGGTCGCGATCGTCATCGCGCTGATCCCGACCGGATGGCCGAACCCGCTGTACGCGCTGGGCGCCCTGTTGATGCTCGCCACGACGGTGCAGCTGAGCCGCACACGGGTCGACCCGCTGACCGTCGCGGGTGTCGACGCCCGCGACCACATCGACGGCCTGCGCCTGTACATCACGCTCGCCGAAGCCGACCGTCTGCGCGCACTGCAGTCGCCCGAGGGGGCGCTGGTTCGCGACGACGTCGTGCGGCTGAACGAGCGGTTGCTCGGCTGGGCGGTGCTCTTCGGCCTCGAACGCGAGTGGGCGAAGGTGCTCGACGCGCGGTACGCCGAGGGCGGCGGCGGTTCTGATCTCACCTCGACCGACTTCGCCCTGATCCTGGCGTTCTCGTCTGACTTCTCGGGAGCCGCGAGCGACGGTGGCCTCGGCGGCGACCCGGCCGACCCGAACACGCCCGACGGCCAGGCCGACACCGGCGACGGGGCGGGCGCCGGCGGGAGCGACAGCAGTTCGGGCGGGGATGGTGGCGGAGGCGACGGCGGGGGCGGCGGGGGCGACTAGGCCTCCACAGGCGCGACGATCCGCCGGTTCTCCTAGCCCGGGCAGGTGGCCAGCACCCGGGTCATCGCGTCGTGCTCGGCCGGCGTCACCCACAGGGCGTACTCGGCCTTCACCGTGATCTGCCGTGACACGTAGGCGCAGCGGAACGATGTGCTCGGCGGCAACCAGGTGGCGGCGTCGCCGTCGCCCTTCGAGCTGTTCGTGGCACCGTCGACGGCGAGCAGGTTGAGCGGATCGTTCGCGAACTCGTAGCGCTGCTCGGCGCTCAACTGTTGTGCGCCGGTCTGCCAGGCGTTCGACAGGGCGACGACGTGGTCGATCTGCACGAGGCTCGACGTGGCCGGGCCTCGCACGAACGCGATGGACGTGCCGGTGTACGGATCGGACAGCGTTCCGGTGAGCACGCGGCAGCCGTCGGCCGAGGTGATCGCGATCAGGTCGCGCGCGAGCACGTCGTTGCGGGTGTCGCAGCCGTTCTGGTCCATGTCGACCCAGGCGGTTCCGAACTTGTCGTCGCGGTCATAGCCGGTCTTCGGCGCGCGCCCCTTCACCGGCAGGGTCTCGAGCACGGCCAGCGTCTGGGTCGTGCTCGGCGATGCGGGCGCTGGCGCGACGTCGGGGCCGGGGTCGGCTGGTTCCGTCGGTGCCGGGACGGCCGTGGCGCCGGATGACGTCTCGGCTGGCCCGGTCGGGGTCGTCGCGGCGACGCCGCTGATCAGGTAGGCGGCGAGGGCGAACACGGCGATGACGAGCACGACCCGCAGGGGGAGTCGTTTGGGGCGTCGGGACACGATTCTGTGGTGCGCTGCCGGTCAGGCCAGGCGCGCCTGCACGTCGGCGAGCGACGGGTTGGTGGCGGTCGAGCCGTCGGGGAACACGAGGGTCGGCACCGTCTGGTTGCCGCCGTTCACACCGGCCACGATCTCCGCCGTGCCCTCCACCTCTTCGATATTGACCTCGGTGTAGGCGACGCCCGCGCGGTCGAGCTGTGACTTCAGGTTCTTGCAGTACCCGCACCAGGTGGTCGAGAACATCAACACGGAACCGGCAGCGGGAACGAACTGGGCGGGAGCAGACATCCGACAAGCTTACGTTCGCTCTGGTGCGCACAGACTCCAAAACCCGCGTAACGTTGAAAGGTGGACAGTTCCACGACAACGAAAGGTTTTGACTTGGGCGAGGAATGCATCCACGGACTCGATTATGGGCTCTGTGACGCCTGCTTCCCGAAGGCGGTTCCGGATGTCCCGGTGGCAGTCGTCTCCAAGCCGCGGGTGACCCGTCCGCGAGCTTCCTCGCTGACGTCGCCGCGTAAACCGGCCCCCGCGGGTTCGCTGCGCAACCCTCCCGTCGAGGTCGGCGACCAGCGCATCTACCACGTGACCCACGTCAGCAACCTCGAGAGCATCCTGAATTCCGGGCGCCTGATCGCCGACGCGAGCGACGCGTGGGAGCAGCGACCGACCGTCGACATCTCGTCGACCGAGACCCGCGAATCGCGGCGCACCATCGTCGTCTCCGACGAGAACGACGCGAGCGTCGCCAGCTACGTGCCGTTCTTCCTCAGCCCGTCGTCGAGCGTCTGGGTGAGTGTGCGCGAGCGCGTCGCCGACCCGCGACTGTCCGACGCCATCCGCGAGGCCATCCCGTCCGACTACGTCATCCTGGTCAGTTCGGTGAAGAGCGTCGTCGACGCCCACGAGGCCGACTCCGACGAGCGCGCCGGCGCGATCGTCGTCACCGACGGCGACGCAGCACACACCCTCACCCGGTTCGCCACCACCCGCGAGGCGGGCGACCGCGTTCTGCGCAAGCTGCGCGCCGACGAAGAGTCGGTGCAGATCCTCGCCGCCGAGTACCTCGTCAAAGACGAGTTCCCGATCGAGCTCGTCTCGCTCATCGGCGTCGCGAACGACCGGGCCCGCGACGCGGTCAAGGCGATCGTGAAGGCGTCCGACTTCTCCACCCGCGTGGCGGTCTACCCGCCGTGGTTTATGAAGACCGAGTAGTCATAACCACACCGCGGGTCTAGAACCAGAGCGACAGCCACGGCGTCACCGGCGAACGGAACGACGCGTCGACCGCACTGGCCGAGCCGGCCCGCACTTCGGTGATGCGGCCGGCCGCCGTCAGGGTGACCGCCGAGACGCCGCCGAGGTACAGGGCGCCGAGCTCGTTCACACTCAGGGCGATGTGCGCGGCGTCTGTCGGCACGTCGGCGATCAGCTGCTCGACCGTGGCGGAGCCGTCGTCGGCGATCTGCAGCAGGAAGCTGCCCTCGGCATACCCGAGCGGGTCGCTGACCTCCAGCACGATGGTGCCGTGGGCGCTGAACACGCGCGCCTCCAGCGCCTTCTTGACATCGAGGATGCGCGTCCAGAGGTGGTCGCGCTGCGTGGTCTTGCGGGCGGCGCGGAAGTCGTCGATCTGCCAGGCGAAGGCCTCCTCGGTCGAGCGGAGCTTCGCCGTGACCTCGTTGGTGAGGTCCATCTCGAACAGGAACCGCCAGAGCCCGGCGTAGGCGTCGTCGGTGGCGGAGGCCTGGAACAGCACCTCGAGCGTGTTGCCGAACAGGTCGGCGCTGCTCTCCGACATCTTGTACACGGCGAACCCCTGCGGGGTTCCGGCCACGTCGTCGTAGCGCACGACGCGCACGTTCTTCGGCGCGTCGGTGTCGCCCGGCACACGTCCGACGATGCGCTTCCACAGCAGCGGCCACGGTTCGACCTGGCCGGGGGAGGCTAGTCGGCACGCCTCGAGCAGCGCCGGGCCCTGCTCGAGCAGCTCGTCGATCGAGATGAAGTGCACCCGGCCGTGCGGGGTGGGGCCGGTCCAGCGGGCGCGACGTGTGTTCACCGTCCAGTCGGCGGCCATGACGGCGGGAGCGAACCCGAAGCGGGCGTAGATGGTGGCCTCGCTGACGGTCAGCATCGCGAGGGGCACACCGAGCGAGCTCGCCGTGCGCAGTTCGCCCTCGAGGAGGTTGCGCGCGATTCCCCGGCGGCGGTGCGTGGGGGAGACGGTGACCGCGCTGACCGCCCAGGCGTCGACGGTGCGGTGCCCGGGAACCGTGAGGGGCGCGATCCACGAGCTCACCGAGGCGACGGGCGCCGCGGCATCCGTCGTCGTCTCGTCCCACACGCCGGTGGTGCGTCGGTAGGCGAGCCCCTGCACCTGCGCGGCGATCGTCGCGTCGGGCTGCACTCCGTCGTGGAATCCGCGCGCCTCCGCCTGCAGCCACGAGCCGAAGGCTGCGGCGTCGGCGGTGTCGACCGTGCCGTAGGTCAGTCCCTGGCTGGCGAGGGATTCGGCCGAGGTGGTGTCGTTGGGCGCGTCGAGGTAGCTGTTGTTCACGCGTTCGAGGCTACCGGAGCCGCGATGGGGCCCCGACGCCGCCCCGGATGCGCTACGCCTCGAGCAGGCCGCGGATGTCGTCGGCGGTCAGGGTCGAGCTGAAGACGGCGTCGTCGTCCATCACCGCGTCGAACAGGCGCGACTTCTGGTCTTTGAGCGCCATGACCTTCTCTTCGATCGTTCCGTTCGCGACCATGCGGTAGACCATCACGTTCTTCGACTGCCCGATGCGGTGGGTGCGGTCGATGGCCTGCGCCTCGGTGGCCGGGTTCCACCACGGATCGAGCATAAAGACGTAGTCGGCCTCGGTCAGGTTGAGCCCGAATCCGCCGGCCTTGAGGCTGATCAGGAACACCGGTGCGTCGCCCTGCTTGAAGCGCTTGATCACGTCGGCACGCTTGAGGGTCGCGCCGTCGAGGTATTCGTAGGCGATGCCCTGCGCGTCGAGCCGGGCGGCCGCCTTTTTCAGGAAGCTGGTGAACTGGCTGAAGATCAGCGCGCGGTGCCCCTCGGCGGTGACGTCGTCGAGCTGCTCGAACAGCACGTCGAGTTTGCTCGACGGTATGTCGCTGTAGATCTCGTCGACGAGCGATGCGTCGAGCGAGAGCATCCGCAGCAACGTGAGCGACCGGAACACGATGAAGCGGTTCTTGTCCATGTCGTCGATGAGGCCGAGCAGCTTCTGCCGTTCGCGCTGCAGGAACGTGTCGTAGAGCGTCTTGTGCCGCGGCGACAGGTCGATGCGCAGCACCTGCTCCTGCTTCGCGGGAAGCTCCGTGGCCACGAGATCTTTGGTCCTGCGCATCATGAGAGGGCGGATGCGCCTCCGCAACTGGGCGAGCAACTGTGCGGCGCGGTCGGACTCGTTCGCGGCGCCCGAGGTGATCGGCTTGATGTAGTCCTCGGTGAACCGCCGCCACGATGGGAACAAGCCCGGCGCCACGATCTGGAACAGCGACCAGAGATCCATCAGGCTGTTCTCCATCGGCGTGCCGGTGATGGCGAGTTTGAACGGGGCCGAGAGGTCGAGCGCCGCTTCGTGCGCCTTCGAGGCGGGGTTCTTCACGAACTGGGCTTCGTCGAGCACGAGTCCGCCCCACGATTCGGCCTGGTAGGCGGCGAAGTCGAGCCGGAACAGCGCGTACGACGTGACGACCACGTCGGCGCCCTGAACCTGTTTCGCGAGCGAGAGCTTGCTCTTGGTGTTGGTCGCGGTGATTCCGCGCACGACGAGCCCCGGCGTGAACCGCTCGGCCTCGGCGACCCAGTTGCCGACGACCGAGGTGGGCGCGACCACGAGGAACGGCCCCTGAGCCCGTCGAAGGGCCGCTTCGACAGGCTCAGCGACCGACTTCGCGTAGGCGATGAGCGCGAGCGTCTGCAGCGTCTTGCCGAGCCCCATGTCGTCGGCGAGCACCCCGCCCAGCCCGTGCCGCCAGAGGAAGGCGAGCCAGTCGAAGCCCTCCTGCTGGTAGGGCCGCAGGGTCGCGTTCACCCCGGCCGGCAGCGGCGTCGTGCCGACCCCGTCGGTCGCCATCAGCGCGGACGCGGTGGCCCGCCAGGAGACCGCCTGTTCCGTTTCATCCGCCAGATCTTCGAAATCGGCCCACAGGCTCGCCTGGTAGCGGCTGATCTTGGGGGCGTCGGTCTCCCATTCGGCGAGGGCGGATGCCTCGTCGATCAGCCGTTTCAACTCCTCGAACACCGGCTGCTCGAGCGACAGGTAGGAGTTGTCGACCAGCAGCAGCTTCTTCTGCCCCTTGGTCAGGGCGGCGAACAGCGGGCCGAACGGCACCTTGCGTCCGTCGACGCTGACGAGAACCCCGAGGTCGAACCAGTCGCGTTTGTCGGTCTCGACGGTGGTGACGACGAGGGTCGGCACCTCGGTGAGCTCACGGTAGTCGGGCCGCTTGCCCTTCACCTCGACGCGCACACCCTCGAGCGTCTCGAGCAGCGGCAGCACCTGTGTGCTGAACTCGGCGGCGGCGAGACCGAGGAGGGTGGTGTCGACCGGCAGTTCGCCGAGCACGTCGACGACCCGCACGGTGATGGCGGCTTCGACGGCGGCGTCGCCCGCGTCGTGCCAGGTCCAGCTCGTCTTCAACGACTGCTTGCGCCCGAAACTCGCGGTGAGCACGAGGGTGGGCGGCACGAGCGGCGGCAGGTCGACCGACGCGTCGGTGCTCGTGACGTCGATCGTGCGACGCAGCGACGGGTAGTAGCTCGCCAAGAACTCGTCGACGTCGGCGGGCGGGATCTCGACACTGCTCGCCCGCCCGAGGAGCGCGCGTTGTTCGGCGCTGAGCGGCGCCGCCGTGGGCGCGAGGGTGACGACGGTCGGGCCGAATTCGGTCGTGTAGACGCCGTGGTCGGCGATCGCGCCCGCCGCGGAGACGGGCAGCGGCGCTCCGTCGATCGACAGCACCGGCGCGAGCACGAGCCCCGTGTCATCCGACCGCGTCGCGTCGAAGCGCACCTCGGCGACGGCGCCGACCGTGACGACCGCGTCTTTTTTCGCCCCGATCAGTTCGACGCCGATGCGGCGCGCGTCGGCGAGCAGCCGCCAGAGCAGGTCGCTGTGGAACTCGTCGAGGTAGATATAGTCGGTGTCCTGCCCGGTGTACACGTCGCGGGTGGTGGCCCGGTAGAGCGCAACGAACTGGGCGAACCAGCGCTGGTGCTCGGTGTTGAGGGTGAGCCGGTTGGTCTGGAAGCCGAGCGAGTTCCAGGTGACGTTGCCGCGCACCCAGTTGCCGGCCGCGCTCATGATGGCCGGGCGCACGCCGAGCCGGTACTCGGTGCCGGGTTCGCGGCTCGTCGCGGTGGTCGCGGTGGGTCCGCGCCAGCGGTCGCGCGTGCGTGGGGTCTGCTCGCGCAGTTCGAACTGCAGCGCGAGCGGCGTCTCGGTGCCGAGCACTCCGAGCGCGGACGCGACCGACGGTTCGATGAGCGAGCCGAGCGCCTCTTTCCAGTTCGGCACGACGACGGGCTCGACCGGTTTCACGAGGTCGCTGCCCCGCGAGACCCCGGCGATCGACGTGATCGGCTCGCGCAGGTGGATCGTGTTGCCCTCGAGCAGGGTCGCGGCGACGTGCTTGCAGTTGGCGCCGACCGCGCAGGAACAGTTGCCGCTCACCGGCCGGTGGTAGCCGTCGCGCGCGGGCGCGAGTTCGATGTGGCAGCGGTACGGGTTCTCGAGCGAGCCGCGCACGGTGCTCGACAGCAGGCCCGATTCTTCGTCCCACTCGATCTCCGACACGGCGGCGTCGCGCGCGTACTCGCGGCCACGCTGGAACGCGCCCTGGCCGACGAGGCGCACGAGGTCGCGCACGTCGACGAGGGGAGCGGCATCAGACGACATCCGTCCATCGTCCCACGGGCGTACGGCGGTCACTCGCCGATCGAGCCCGTCGAGATCACCAGTACTGCCGGGCCAACGGCCCGTGGTCGCCGAGCAGGCGCCACACGGTCTTGGTGAGGGCCGGATGCTCGAGCGCGATCTGGCGGAGCACCCGGTATTCACGAGTCTTCGACGGTTGGCGGCCGTCGTTGGCGTTGATGGCGTCTGCGCGCAGCAGGTAGACCACGAGCTCGTCGACGCTCGGCAGCTCTTCCATAAACGCCCAGGGGTCTTCGCCGCTCATCAGGCGTTCTTCGACGATGGTTTCCCGCTCCTGCTGCGCCTCGGCCCGCAGGACCTCGAGACTCGCCCGACCGCGGGGGATGTGGTTGTTCACGGCCATCGATCAAGCCTACGCGCGCAAGGCCTTGCGTGTGGCGTCCGCCCTCCTAGATGCTCGACAGATGTCTGATAACTCTGCCCCCACGTTCGAACCCCGCTACGCCATCGTCACCGGATCCGACTCCGGCATCGGCCGCGAGACGGCGGTCGCCCTCGCCCAGGACGGTCTCGACGTCGGCATCACCTGGCATTCCGACGAAGACGGAGCGAACGAGACCGCCCGGCTCGTGCGCGCCGAAGGCCGCCGCGCTGTCGTCGCCCAACTCGACACCTCCGTGCTCGAGGCCTGCGGCGACGTCATCGACGCCATCGCGAGCGACCTCGGCGGGCTCGACGTGTTCGTCAACAACGCCGGGCTCGGCCAGCACACCCCGTTTCTCGAGCTCGGCCTCGACGACTGGCGCGAGATCATCGCGACCGACCTCGACGGCGCCTTCGTCTGCCTGCAGCGGGCCGCGAAGATCATGGTGGATGCCGCGGGCGGCGGTCGCCTCATCGCGGTGACCAGCGTGCATGAGCACCAGCCCCGCGTCGGCTCGAGCGCCTACGACGCGGCCAAGCACGGCCTCGGCGGACTGATGAAGTCGCTCGCCCTCGAACTCGGCGAGTACGGCATCACGGCCAACTCGGTCGCTCCCGGCGAGATCTCCACCCCGATGAACAACGCCGAGGCGGAGGAGTCGGCGACCACCAAGCGCCCCGGCATCCCGCTCGGCCGCCCCGGCCACCCGCGCGAGATCGCCGACGTCATCGCGTTCCTCGCCTCGCCCAAGGCCAGCTACGTGACCGGCGCGTCGTTCGTCGCCGACGGTGGCATGCTGCAGATGGGCCCGCAGGGCGGCTCGCACCTCACCACCGACGTCTGGCGCCGCGGCTAGCAGCTCACCGGCGTGGGTCGCGTCGCCGGCCGATCACGATCAGGCCGACGACCGGCAGCACGAGCAGCCCGAACGAGATGAGCGAGCCGAACGAGGCGAGCGCGAGGGTGACGAGCACACTCGCGGCGAGCAGCGCGACGGTGACCGCGTAGTACACGCGCTGGCCGGTGAGGGCGAACGCGGTCGCTGCTGCCGCGAGGGGAAGCAGCCGCAGCACGACGTCGCCGGTCGAGTAGGGGAGCGGCCCGCCGAAATACGAGATCACGCCCGCGACGAGCAGCACGCCGAGCCAGCCGAGGATGACCCAGCGCGGGCTCGGCGTCGGGCCCTCGGGCTCGAGCGTCGCGATGACCGGCCGCTCGCCGATCTCGCGCAGCATCACCTCGTGCGCGGTCGTCAGGATCGCGAAGTCGGCCGAGGCGCCGGCCAGCCGATCCGCGGATGCGCCCGCGAGCCGGTCGGGATGCAGTTCGCGCGCGCGGGCCCGGTAGGCCCGTTCCAGTTCGTGCTCCGACACGTCCACACGCACACCGAGAATCGCGGCGGCCTCGACGGGAGTCATGTCCCCACTGTGCGCCCTGGGCGGGCGAAGCGCTAGAGCGCGGCTAGACCACCTCGAGGGCGACGTGCTCGCCCTGCGGCAGTTCGACGCGCAGCGCATCGCCGGGAGCCACCACTCCGCCCGCGATGACGATGCCCATCACGCCCGACTTACGCACGATGCATCCGTCGTCGTCTTTTTCGACCAAGGCCTTCATCAGACCGCCCTGGTACTTGTTGATCTTGGAGCACGGGCTGCGGAGTCCGGTGAGTTCTACGACCGCGTCGGCACCGAGGTGGATGCGGGTTCCGAGCGGCAGGGCGAGCAGGTCGACGCCGCTCGTGGTGACGTTCTCGCCCAGCTCGCCGGGGAGCACGGTGAACCGGTCGGCGAGTTCGGCGAACAGCTCTTCGTGGATGAGATGCACCTGGGTGAGGTTCGCCCTCGTCGGATCCTTCTTCACGACGTACAGGTGCTGGGCGGTCGCGCCGGCGTGCGCGTCGCCCTCGACACCCCAGTTCTCGATCAGGGTGATGGCCTCGGCGGGCGGCTTGCTGAAGCTGTGCGTTGCGGAACGGCTGACGGCGACGACGGCGGGATCTCGGGTCATCCGTCGATTCTGCCAGCACGCCCGGGGACTTGACCGCGCGCGGCGCACCCGAGAACAATCGGAGACCGGCGAGGAGGCCCGGGATGACCATTTTCGATATCGGAACACTCGGCGTCGAGCGGGTGCTGCTGCCCGGAGACGACGGCTACGAACGCGCGAGCACGGTGTACGCGCGCACCGGCAGACCGGCGGCCATCGTGCAGCCCACGACCGCCGAGGGGGTCGCCCGTGCCGTGCGGTTCGCGGCCGACAACGCCCTCACGCTCTCGGTCCGCGGCGGCGGACACAGCGGAAACGGCCACAGCACCAACGACGACGGGCTCGTGATCGACCTGTCGCTGCTCGCCGCGGTCGAGATCGCCGACGACGACCGCGTCCGGGTGGGCGGCGGTGCCACCTGGGGTGCGGTCGCGGGCAGCCTCGCCGCCCACGGCCTGGGGCTGAGCTCGGGCGACACGGCCTCGGTCGGGGTCGGCGGGCTGACCCTCGGCGGCGGCATCGGCTGGATGGTGCGCGAGTTCGGTCTCGCCCTCGACCAGCTCGTCGAGGCGGAGGTGGTGCTCGCGAGCGGCGAGATCGTCACCGCGGGCCACGACGAGAACGCGGAGCTGTTCTGGGCCCTGCGCGGCGGCGGCGGCAACTTCGGCGTCGTCACCGCCTTCACCTTCCAGGCGCACCCGCTCGACGGCGTGCACTTCGGCGTGCTGCAGTTCGCGACCGACCCCACCGATTCCGAGGCCCTGTTCACGCTGCTCACCGGCTGGCGCGACGTGATGCGCGACGCGCCCGACCGGCTGACGACGACGTTCGTCTCGCTGCCGAGCTTCGACGACACCCCGAGCGGCGCGCAGATCATCGTCTGCTTCGCCGACGGCGACGAGGAGGCCGCCGAGAAGGCGATCGCCCCGTTGCTCGCCCTCGGCGGTCTCACCGCGAATACGATCGCACGCACGGCCTACGCCGACGTGCTCGGCGAGCCGCCGCATCCGCCCGAGGGCATCCGCATCGTGAACAACAACGGCTACACCGCCCGGTTCGACAACGAGACCGTCGAGACCCTCGCGAATGTCTACGCCGCCCTGCCGGGCTCGGTGCTGATGATCCGCTACCTCGGCGGCGAGTTCTCCCGCGTCGACCCCGATGCCACCGCCTTCGCCTACCGCGACAGCGAGACGCTCATCATTTCCGCCGCCTTCTTCCCGCCCGACGCCCCCGCTGCCGCCGCCGACGGGTACCAGGCGCAGTGGAACCTGCTGCTTCCGCACCTGCAGGGCCTCTACGGCAACTTCTCGGCGCTCAGCAGCGATCTCGCGACACCCCTGATGTACCCGCCGCAGACCCTCGACCGCCTGCTCGCGGCCAAGACGCGCTACGACCCAGCCAACCTCTTCGACCAGAACCACAACATCCGCCCCGGCGGCCTCGACTGGCGGTAGTGCGAGACACTGGAGGTGTGCCAGCCCCTCTCGAACTCTCCGCAGCCCTCGTCTCCACCCTCACCACCTGGTTCGACGACCAGAAGCTCGTGACGCCCTCGATCGACTACGCGGTGTTCGACCGCACCGGGGTCGTCTTCCAGCACGGCATCGGCGAGTTCCAGCTCGACGGCCGTGCGCCCCGGATCGACACGGTCTACCGCATCGCTTCGATGTCGAAGAGCTTCGAGATGGCGGCCGTGCTCGTGCTCGTCGAGCGCGGCCTGCTCGGTCTCGACGACCGCGTCTCCGACCTCGTCGCCGAGTTCAGCGACCCGGTCGACGGCTTCGGCGCCTCGATGCCCGTGACGGTGCGCATGCTGATGAGCAACTCGTCGGCGCTGCCCGAAGACAACGGATGGGCCGACCACGAACTCGGGCTGTCGCGCGACGACTTCCTCGCCATGATCGCCCGAGGACTGCACTTCGCCGGCAGGCCCGGATTCGGCTACCAGTACTCGAACATCGGTTTCTGGCTGCTCGGCGTGATCGTCGAGAACATCACCGGCCAGCCGTACGAGCAGTTCGCCACCGCCACCCTGCTCGAACCGCTCGGCCTCGGCGACACGCGCTTCTCGGTCGGCGACTACCCGCAGAGCGACGAAACCCGCATCGCCCACGGGTTCGGCAGCTTCGACGAGGGCGCGAGCTGGTTCGACCGCCCCGTCGTCGGCACCGGCATCGGCGGATGCGCGGCGAGCATGTTCAGCACCGTCTCCGACATCGCCGCCTGGAGCGCCTGGCTCTCGAGCGCGTTCGATGACGGGAATCCGGATGACACGGTGCTCAGCCGCGCGTCGCGCCGGTCGATGCAGCGCATCCACACCTCGATGCCGGCGCCCTCCGACCGGCCCGCCGAACAGCAGCTCGAGGGCATCGGCTACGGTCTCGGCCTGATGGTCGAGAACGACGTGCGATTCGGCCTCATCTCGCAGCACTCGGGCGGGCTGCCCGGCTGGTCGTCGAACATGCGCTGGCATCAGGAGAGCGGGGTCGGCGTCGTGGTCTTCGCCAACACCAACGGTGTGAAGCCCGGCATCGCAGCGACGGCCATTCTGCGCGCGGTACTCGACGAGATCGCTCCGCCGGCGCGCGACATCGTGCTCTGGCCCGAAACCCTCGCGGCCGCGACCGCCCTCGACGACGCGATCGTCGCGGGGGAGCCCGTCACGGTGGCCGGCGCGATCTTCAGCCCGAACCTGCTCAGCGACGTTCCGGCCGACGTGCGCGCGGCCCGGCTGGCGAAGCTCGTCGACGAGGTCGGCGGGCTCAGCCGGTCGGCCGCTCCGATCGCCGACCGTCTGGTGTGGGCCACGAGCGAGGCGCACGTCGCCTGGTCGGTGCCCGGCGTCACGGGCGACCTCGAGTGCCGCATCGAACTGACGCCGACCTCGCCGCCGATGGTGCAGCGACTGGAGATCGAGCGGCGCACTCCGCTGACGGTGTCGGCAAGTGTCATCCGCCACTACGCACCGAAGCCCTAATATCGCAGCATGAGTTTTCAGGCCTACCTCGACACCATCAAAGCGAAGACGGGGCTGGGCCCCGCCGACTTCCGCGCCATCGCTGAGAGCAAAGGGCTGCTCGGCGCCGATGTGAAAGTGGCGCAGATCAAGGCGTGGTTGAAAGACGACTACGACCTCGGGCCCGGGCACGCGATGGCGCTCGTCGCCACGTTCAAAGGACCGAAGCCGCAGGACACCGACCGTATCGATGCGCTTTTCTCGGGCAGGAAGGCGCACTGGCGTGCCGCCTACGACGACCTGCTCGGGCGCGTGCGCGAGTTCGGCCCCGTCGAGATCGCCGCGACCGACAGCTACGTGAGCCTTCTCAAAGGCACGGCCAAGTTCGCGGTCGTCGCAGCCACGGCCGACCGGCTCGATCTCGGGATCAAGCTCAAGGCTGCCGAGCCGACCGACCGCTTCGAGGCCGCCGGATCGTGGAACTCGATGGTCACCCACCGCGTGCGCATCACCGACGCCGCCCAGCTCGACGACGAACTGTTCGACTGGCTGCGCCGCGCCTACGACGCCGCCTGACGACCGCGTCCGGCGACGGCACCGACGGTCGCGAAAACCATCTGAACTAGGCTCGGTTCTATGCGCTCACGTTCCAGAGTCCTGCTCACCCTGATCGGCGTGGTGGCGCTCGTGGCCGGTGTCACGACGCCCGCGGCCGCCGACACCTCCGATTTCGAGTACTCGGTGTTCGACGCCGACTACGCGCTCGCCCAAGCCGCCGACGGCACCTCGGTCGTCGAGGTGACCGAGACGCTCGTCGCCGAGTTTCCCGATTTCGACCAGAATCGCGGCATCGTGCGCGCACTGCCGCGCTGGTACCAGCGCGCCGCCCTGAACCCGACGGTCACCTCCGTCGTCGACGAGAACGGTGACGAGGTCTACTGGGAAGAAGAGCTCGACGACGATTTCCTCGTTCTCAACCTGGGCACCGACGACTTCGTCTACGGCACGAACACCTACGTCATCAGCTATTCCATGCAGAACGTCGTCGGCACCTTCCCCGACCAGGGCGACGACGAATTCTACTGGGACGTGAACGGCACGGGCTTCGGCCAGCCCTTCGACCGGGTGAGCGCGAGCGTCACCGTGACGCCCGAACTCGCCGCCACACTCACCGGCGAGACCGCCTGCTACCGCGGTTCTCAGGGCGATACGACCGGATGCGCCCTCACCACCGCGCCCACCGACACCGGCGGCACACTGTTCACCGCCGACGAGTCCGGGCTCGCCGCCGAACAGACGCTCACCGTCGTCGTCGGGTTCACCGAGGGAACGTTCGTGCAGGGCGAGAAGACCCAGCCCGTGCCGCGCACACCCTCGGTTGACACGCCGGCGCCGTGGTGGAGCAACGTGCTCTCCGCCGTCACCGGGCTCGGCGCGCTCGTGCTGCTCGCCCTCGCCATCCTCGGACGGGTGAGGCGGGGCAACGGGGCGAAGGGGCGCGGCACGATCATTGCGCAGTACTCGGTGCCGGAGAACCTCAACGTCATGGTCGCCGCGCACCTCGTCGACCGCGGCGCGAACGCGATCCCTGCCCAGCTCGTCAGCCTGGCGGTGCGCAAGAAGCTGCGCATTCTCGACTACCCGGTGACCGCGAGCGGCGCCGAGTACACGCTGCAGTTCATCACCGCCGAGGGCACCGACGACCTCGAACGCCGTCTGCTCGACGCGATCTTCGGCACCGAACCCGATGCCGGCGCCGTGCGCGAGCTGACACCCGACGACGAGTCGCTCGGCAGCAGGGTCAACGCGGTCTCCGACGCGGCCCGCGCGGCGATCGTCACGACCAAGCTGCGGCTGCCGCTCAAACTCGCCGGCATCACGTTCGCCCTGCTCGTGGGGTTCGCGTTCGCGGTCGCCGTCGTCAACCAGATCGCGACCATCAGCGCGTACTCGCTCGCGCCGTGGCCGCTCGTGTCGATTCTGGTCTCGATCGTCTGCTTCGTCGTCGCGGCGCTGCTCGTGCAGCGCAAGGGTCTCATCACGCCCCTCGGCGCCGAGACCCGCGACTACCTGCTCGGCATGGAGGTCTACCTCACGCTCGCCGAGCAGGAGCGCTTCCGCATGCTGCAGAGCCCCGACGGTGCCGAACGCGTCGACGTCGGCGATACGACGCAGGTCGTGAAGCTCTACGAGAAGCTCTTGCCGTTCGCCGTGATCTGGGGCGTCGAAGACGAGTGGAGCAAGGAGCTCGAAATCCGCGCCTCGCAGGCCGGCACACAACCCGACTGGTTCGTGAGCCAGAACGGCTTCACCGCCCTCGCGCTGACCTCGGCGCTGCGCGGCTCGTCGGGCGCGATCTCCTACACCGCGCCCACCTGGGAGAGCGGCGCGGGCGGTGGCAGCTCGTTCGGCAGCAGCTTCGGCGGAACCGGTGGCGGCGGTTTCGCCGGCGGCGGTGGCGGGGGAGGCGGCGGAGGTGGCCGCTGACCCGATGCTCGACCCCGCCCGCATCCAGGCCGAGCTCGACGACCGCACCGCCTTCCTCGCAGGACTGCGCTCGACGACGTTCTTCGATGTCGCGCCCGCATCGACGCTCGCCTCCGACGACGCCGCACTCGCACCGCTCGCCGTTTCGGCGGTCGCCCGCGCCACGTTCCTCGCGGCGACCGACGGGCTGCAGGCCGCGGCATCGGCATCCTCCGCCGGGTCCACCGCCGCAACCTTCGCGCTGCTGCGCGCCGCCCTCGAAGCGGCCTCCGTCACCGTGTGGCTGCTGGAGTCAGACGGCCCGGCCGTGCGCGCGACGCGCCTGCTTTCGGAAGTCTGGGGCGACATCCGCGATTCTGACCGTCTCGCGACCGCGCTGAACGGCGCGCTGGAGTCGCTCGCTGCGCAGGAGCGCGGCTGGAAGACGGCGCACACCGCCGTCTTCGGCGACGCCGACACCGCTGCGCGACAGATGCCGACCTCGATGGCGACGAAGGTCGACGTCGCGGCGGGCGTCGTCGCCGACTTCACCCGGGTGCCGAACGCCGGTGCGGTGATCCGCAGCAGTTGGCAGGCGTTCGGCGCGCTCGCGCGGGGGAGGGACGCCGCTTTCGACCTGGACGACGGGGCGTCGGCGATGACCGCCGGATCGCTCTCGCTCGTGCTCGATGTTCTGGAGACGGCCGCGAGCCTGTACCACGTGCGCGCCGTCGGCCCCTAGCCGCGGTCAGCGCGCCGTCGGCCCCTGGCCGCGGTCAGCGCGCCGTCGGCCCCTGGTCTCGGTCAGCGCTCGCCCGCGCTCGAGGCGAGCGCGGCCGATTCGTCTTCGCCGAGCGTCCAGCGCCCGACCTTGGCGTACCCCGAGTCGTAGACCTTCACCCGTTCGGCGGTCTTCAGGTCGTAATGCTTGATGTTGCCGGCCCAGTAGCGAAGAATCCGGCTGAGTTCGTCCGCGGTTCTCGCGGGGTCGAGCTGGTCGAGATCTACTTCGAGCGTGAACTTCATCGTCGTGCTCCCTGCCTTCGGCGCACGCGCGAATGCGATGCACCCCACAACGAAGACAACCACCCCTCGACGAAACAATCGAGGGGTGGTCGAAACGGCGAAGTGGGGCTACGCGGCGGGTGGAACGATGCCCGCGGTCTCGCCGCCGTCGGCGACGAACTCGGCACCGGTCGAGAAACTCGACTCGTCGCTGGCCAGGAACAGCACCATGTTCGACAGTTCGAGGGCCTCGCCCATGCGGCCCAGCGGCACGAGGCTCTGGTCGGGGTCGAGTCCGTCGGTCATCGGGGTGCGGATGTTACCCGGGTGGATCGAGTTCGCGCGGATGTTGTAGCGTCCGAGGTCGATGGCGACCTCCTTGGTCAGTCCACGAACCGCGAACTTGGCCGCCGTGTAGCCGGGGATTCCCGCGACGCCCTTGAGCCCGGCGGTCGACGAGATGTTGATGATCGAACCCTTGCCCGACTCTTTGAGCGCCGGGATGGCCGCCTTGATGCCGTTGAACGTTCCGGTCAGGTTGATGGCGATGATGAGGTTCCACTGCTCGAGGGTGTACTCCTCGATCGGGGCGAAGTTCACGATCCCCGCGTTGTTGACCAGGATGTCGAGTCCGCCGAACTCTTCGACGGCGACGGCCACCGCCGCGGTCCAGTCGTCGGGCTTCGTGACATCGAGGTGCACGAACTGTGCGTTCTCGCCGAGTTCGGCCGCCGTGGCGGCACCCACCTCGTCGAGCAGGTCGCCGATGACGACCTTCGCGCCCTCTGCGATCAGGAGCTTGGCGTGCGCCGCTCCCATTCCCCGGGCCCCACCACTGATGAGGGCAACTTTTCCGCTGACGCGTGCCATGTCAAATCTCCTTGTCTGCGGCCGTCGGCTCAGACGGCTCCAGCCAATTCAACACCTGTCGCATTACGGAATGCTGGACGCCTCAGTCGACGTCGGTATTGCGCGGCGCGGCACCGCGGCCGCTGACGAGAGCGGGGTCGGGCGCCGGGAAGTCGGCGTCGCCCGCGTATGCCGGGTTCGAGTTGAACGCCTTCAACATCTCCTCGAACACGATGAATTTGATGTTGGCGCCGTTCGTGCGGGCCACGGTGATGCGCCGCAGGCTCTGCTCGCCGGCCGGGTTGGCCGTGGTGCGCTTCGCCGGGTTGCCCTCGATGTTGCCGACCCAGACCGCGATGGCGACCTTGGTCGTCGACCCGATGAGCCAGTTCTGGTGCGAGCCGTCGGTGGTACCGGTCTTGCCCATGATCGCGATGTCGTCGTACGGGTTCGCCGAGGTCGCCGTTCCGTTGGTGAACACACGCTCGAGCGCGTAGGCCGCGGTGGCCGCGATGTTGGGCTCGATCGCCTGGGTGCATTCGGCGGCCTGGCCGGGAAGCTCTTCACCGGCGGAGTTCACGATGCGGTCGACCGCGGTCGGCGCGCAGTACACGCCGTTGGCCGCGATCGTCGCGACGGAAGCGGCCATGGTCATCGGGGCGATGGTGTTGGTGCCGAGGATCGACGACGGGTTCGGCTCTAGCTCGGCGCCGTCGGCGCGGTGGGCGCCCATCGACGCGGCGACGTCGCGGATCTGGCAGAGGTCGAGCTTCTGCGCCATGCTCGCGAAAGCGCCGTTCACCGAACGCGCGGTCGCGGAGATGACCGACTGCATTCCGCCTTCGCCCGATGTGTCGTTTCCGACGTCGAAGGCGGGCCCCGCTCCGGTCGCGCCGTTGCACTTGAACTGGTTGGCCGGAATCACCCGTTCCGAGCCGTTCACCGATTCGTTGAGTGTGCGACCGGCCTTGAGCCAGTCGACGAGAGTGTAGATCTTGTAGGTCGACCCGGTCTGGAATCCGGTCGATCCGCCGTACGCGTAGTCGGTGTTGAAGTTGATGCCCGTCTCGGCGGCCGTGGCCTGCGGGGTGTTGTTGTAGCCCTTGTTCTGGGCCATGACGAGGATCTTGCCGGTGCCGGGCTGCAGGGCGACCGCGGCCGCGCCGAGCGCGAATCTCGCCTCGTCTGCCGGGGCCCGCGCGCTGAGTTGCGCCTGCGCGACATCCTGCTGGTTCAGGTCGAGGCTCGTGTAGACCTTGTAGCCGCCGCGCTTCCACGCCGCGTTGCGCTCTTCGGGGGTGGCGCCGAGGGAAGCGAGAGTCGGGATGCTCTTCACGACGTAGTCGCAGAAGAACTGCGCGTCGGTCGCGTATAGGCAGCCCTGCGTCGGCGTCGAGAGCTTCACGTAGGAGTCGATCGGAGTGGCTATCGCCTCGTCGTGCTGCTCGACCGTGATGAACCCGTACTCGAGCATGTTGTTGATGATCAGGTCGCGTCGCGCCTGGTTCTTCGGGTAGTTGGCCGGGTCGCCGAGGTTGAACGAATCGGGCGTCTGCACGGTCGCGATCAGGCTCGCTGCCTGGGCGAGGGTGAGGTCTTTGGCCGACGAGCTGTAGTACCGTTCGGCCGCCGCCTGCACGCCGTAGGTCGCGCGCCCGAAGCCGGCCACGTTGAGGTAGCCGAGGAGGATCTCGTCTTTGGTGTACTTCTTCTCGAGCGCGATCGCGAGCCGGATCTCCTGCACCTTGCGGGCGGGGCTCTTGTCGATCGCGGCCTCGTACGCGGCGTCGCGCTCCTCCTGCGTCGGAAGCTGCTGCGACTCGTGAACCCGGATGTTCTTCACCAGCTGCATGGCGATGGTCGAGCCGCCGGTGTCGCCGGTCTTCGTCACGAAGCCGAAGACGGCGCGGGCGAGCGACTGCGGGTCGACGGCGCCGTGCTCGTAGTAGCGGTGGTCTTCGCCGGCGACCGCGGCGTCTTTCAAGAACTGGGAGACGTCGTCCCAGGCGAGGTCTTGCCGGTTCTGGTCGAAGACCTCGGCGATCTTCACCTGCTGGCCGTCGCGCACCCCGAAGATCTGGTTGCGCTGCGCGGTGTCGCCGAGGGTGATCTCGCTCGGGAGCGCGTCGAAGGCGTCGAGCGAATCGCGCCCGGTGACGCCCGTCACGGCGGCGATGGGCGCGAGGCCCGTTGCTACGAGCACGCCGGCAACGATGCTGGCAACGACCAGTCCGCCGAAACCGCGCACGATGTTGCGTCTGCTGCGGTCGGGCGCGTAGTCGATTGATCCGTTGTCGAACATGTATGTGTGAATCCCCATAGATTACGAAGGCGAGCGGACCGAGTCCCGGATGCGTCGCAACCGGCAACCCACACGGCACAAGCCATCCGGGTTCAACCTTAGAGAACGAGTCTGGGCATTCACCACGCCGCGCGCAGGCGCGTGTCGAGTCGTTACAATCTCAGTCTTTCGGATGACACGACCACACATTCACGGCGGCGCGGGCGTAGCGTGGAAACCATGTCAGAGCAGACCTCACCTCAGCCCTCCACCCATCTCGGCCTCACCGGAGTGGAGGTCAGCCGCCTCGCCCTCGGAACGATGATGTTCGGCGACTGGGGCAACCGCGATCACGACGATTCGATCCGTGTCATCCATCGCGCCGTCGATGCGGGAATCACCTTCATCGACACCGCCGACATCTACTCCTTCGGCGAATCGGAGGAGATCGTCGGCAAGGCGATCGCGGGCAGACGCGACGACCTCGTCATCGCCACCAAGTTCTTCAACGGGATGAAGCAGCAGCCCAACTACCGCGGGGGATCACGCCGCTGGATCATGCGGGCCGTCGAGGACTCGCTGCGCCGACTCGGCACCGACTACATCGACCTGTACCAGATGCACCGCCCCGACGAGCACACCGACATCGAAGAGAGCCTCGGCGCCCTGAGCGATCTCGTTACCCAGGGCAAGGTGCGCTACATCGGTTCGTCGACGTTCCAGCCGTCGCAGGTCGTCGAGGCGCAGTGGAGCGCCCGGCAGAACCACACGGCGCGTTTTGTGACCGAGCAGCCGCCCTACTCGATGCTGGCGCGCGGCATCGAGGCCGACCTCCTGCCGACGACGCAGCGTCACGGCATGGGCACCCTCGTCTGGAGCCCGCTCGCAGGTGGCTGGCTGAGCGGCAAGTTCCGGGTGGGACAGGACCTGCCGACCACCCACCGCAGCGACCGCGACCCCGGCCGCTACGACCTGTCGAACCCGGCCATCGCCGCGAAGTTCGAAGCGGCGTCGGCGCTCGGCGACCTCGCCGACGACCTCGGCGTGCCGCTCGTGCATCTCGCACTGGCCTTCGTGCTGCGGCACCCCGGGGTCACGAGCGCGATCATCGGCCCGCGCACGATGGAGCAGCTCGAGTCGCAACTCGACGCGGCGTCGCTCGAACTCTCGACCGAGACCCTCGACCGCATCGACCAGATCGTGCCGCCCGGCACCAACCTGAACCCCGCCGACGCCGGCTTCACGAACTACTGGCTGGAGAGCGCGCGGCGCCGACGCTGATCCGGGAGGGGTCGGGCGCATGTCCTGGGCGACCAACGCGGCGACGCGACGATCGATGCTGGGCAACCGCGGCCGCGACACCCAGCCCGAGTTGCTCGTGCGGCGAGCGCTGCACGCCCAGGGATTCCGCTTCCGCGTCGACCACCGACCCGACCCTTCGCTGCGCACCCGGGCCGACATCGTGTTCACCAAGCGTCGCGTCGCCGTCTACGTCGACGGCTGCTTCTGGCACGGCTGCCCCGCACACGCGACCCAGCCCAAGGCGAACGCCGACTACTGGATTCCGAAGCTCGCCCGCAACGTCGAACGCGACCTGGAGACGACGCGCGCGCTCGAGGAGCGGGGCTGGGTGGTGTTGCGGTTCTGGTCGCACGAGCCGGTCGACGCGGTCGTCTCGCGCATCCGCGATCTCCTTCGCCCGGGGGATACCGGGCCGTCGACCGGTCTCTAGGCTGGAAAGCATGGACGCTGCTTCGATGATCATGGGCGCTTCGATAGCGTCCGTCGGATGGATCGCCTTGATTCCGTGGATCCGGCGCACGGGCGGCGAAGACGACTGATCGCGCGCGCTCAGAGCTCGAGCGTCATCACCCGGCGCTGCGCAGGCGACGAACTCGTCGTAGTGAACCCCGCAGCCGCGAACATCGACACCGTGCCGTGGTAGAGCGAACCGGCCGGTGACGAGGTGAACTGCGACGGGTCGATCGGGTAGCCCTCGACGACGCGCGCGCCCGCCGACCGCGCGTGCTCGACCGCCGCCGCGAGCAGATCGGCGGCCACCCCCTGGTGGCGGAAATCACGGCTCACGACGAAACAGACGACGGCCCAGACGGATGCGTCGCCCCAGTCTTCGACGGATCCGCCGGCGACGACACGGCTGCGTCGCAATCGCGGATACCGGTCGCGCGGCTCGACTGCGATCCACCCGGCGGGTTCACCGTCGGCGTACGCGATGAGTCCGGGCGTCGGATCGTCGCGGCGGGTCTGCTCGTGCAGTCGCGCGGGGAGAGCCGCGACATCCGCCTCTCGCCACTCTGCGCCCGTCAGCTTGAAGTACTGGCACCAGCAGGTGCGCGGGTCACCCGGCGTCTCGAAGACCCGCTGGACGTCACGCCACGGCACCTCGGAGGCCGAACGGATCGCTCTCATGTCGTCGAGGGTAGGGGATTGCTCGCACCGATGACCAGACCCGGCCGGCGCACGCGGCAGTCAGGCGCTCGCACCCGCCCTGCGCTGCCGGTTCTCGCGCAGCATCTGCTCGAAGTGCACACAGGCGACGCACTCGCAGCCGACATCGTGCGGACCGAGCACCGACACCGACCGCGGCAGGTGCTCGAGCCCGATGTAGTCGCGGAAGCTGAAGCGCGGCACGGTCGAGACGAACCCGTCGCGAGCGAAGACGACCTGCCCGAGCAGTTCGACGTCGCCCAGCCAGCCGTCGGAGGAGAGGCGCTCGTCGACGGCGTGCAGCCAGAATGGTTCGTCGAGGGGCAGCGTCGTCGCGTACCCGAGCGCGATGTACCTCACGGGTACGGGAGACCGGCGCAGCGCAAGGCTGACCTCGTCGATGTAGGCCTCGACGGGCAGGTGCATGCGCGCGGCGATGCGCGGTTGGGCGACCACCCGCAGGTTCTCGTCCATCGAGAGCATCCACAACCCCCGCCGGCTGCGACCGGTCTTGTTGACACTGGCGTCGAGCAACTGCACCACGTCGTACCCCGCTTCGATGATCATGCAGCCACGGTAGAAGCGCCGCCGTCGGCCGTCGCTGCCCCCATCGATTCTGTGGACAAACCCGCCCTGTGGAAAGCCGTCGGCCCATAGACGGACACACCACGACGTCGGCGGCGCGCGCTAGCCTGACGGTGTCGCCCGTCGAATGAACGACCCACAGCGGCATTGCACTGGGAGCACCGTGATTCTGATCGACCCGACGACCGTCATCTATTCGGCGAGCGATCTCACCGCGGCAGCGAAGTGCGAATGGGCGCTGATGCGCAAACTCGACGCCAAGCTCGGCCGGGTCGACCGGGTCGACGACATCGAAGACGACATGCTCGTGCGTGCCGGTCTGCTCGGCACGGCGCACGAGCTGCGAGTGCTCGAGACGCTGAAGCAGACGCGCCAGGTCGTCGAGTTCGACCACCCCGACTTCGGCGAATACGCCGCCGCCGCAGAGGTCACCGCCCAAGCGCTGCGCGATAAGGCCGACGTGCTCTTCCAGGCCACGTTCTTCGACGGACGCCTGCTCGGTTTCGCCGACTTCATCATGCTCAACGACGACGGCGTCTACGAGGTCTACGACACCAAGCTCGCCCGCAGCGCGAAGATCACCGCCCTGCTGCAGCTCGCCGCCTACAGCGACCAGGTTCTCGCGCTCGGCATCGACGTCGGCGAGAACGTGCACCTCATCCTCGGCGACGGCCGCACGAGCACCCACGCGCTGCGCGACATCCTGCCGGTCTACCGCAAGCGCCGGGCGCGCCTGCAGACGATGCTCGACGACCGGCTGGCGGATGACACGGCCACACCCTGGGGCGACCCGCGGTATTCCATCTGCGGCCGCTGCGCCGCGTGCACGCAGCAGGTCGAGCTGCACCGCGACGTGTTGCTCGTCGCGGGAATGAAGCTCACCCAGCGTCGCAAGCTCAACGCCGCGGGCGTCACCACGATCGACGACCTCTCCACAGCCACCGAGGCCGACGGGCTCAGCGCCGCGACCCTCGCCGGACTCCGTTCGCAGGCCCGCATCCAGACCGCACCACACGACGGCGACGTGCCCGCCTACGACGTCTACAATCCGCAGGCCCTCGCCGCCCTGCCCGCCCCCGACGCGGGCGACATCTTCTTCGACTTCGAGGGCGACCCGCTCTACTCCGAACCCTCGTCGCGCGGCGGCGACACCGACGGGGTCGAGTGGGGGCTCGACTACCTGTTCGGACTCGTCGAACCGGATGACACGTTCCGCACTTTCTGGGCGCACGACTACGCCGAAGAGCGCGCGGCACTCGAGCGGTTCCTCGCCTATGTCGCCGAGCGTCGTGCGAAGCATCCGGGCATGCATATCTACCACTACGCCGCCTACGAACGCACCCACCTGCTCTCCCTCGCGGCACGCCACGGCGTCGGCGAAGACGCCGTAGACGGCCTGCTGCGCGACGACGTGCTCGTCGACCTCTACCCGCTCGTGAAGAAGAGCGTGCGGGTCGGGTCGCACAGCTACTCGATCAAGAAGCTCGAACCGCTCTACATGCCGAGCGAGCGCAGCGGCGTGGCGAACGCGGCCGACTCTGTCACCGAGTACGCCGACGCGCGCCAGCTGATGCGCGACGGCCGTGTCGCCGAGGGCCAGGCCAAGCTCGACGCCATCGCCAGCTACAACGAGTACGACTGCGTGTCGACGCTGCGCCTGCGCGACTGGCTGCTCGCCCGCGCGGCCGAGAACGCCATCACCCCGGCCGTAGCACGCGACCTCGAGCTCGACCTGCCGATCGTGCGTGAGCCGAGCCCCGTCTACCTCGCGCTCGCGGCGCACGTCGCCGACGTGCCGCCGGGGGAGCGGGAGCCGGATGACACGGCCATCGCTCTGGCGTCAGCGGCGATCGACTACCACCGCCGCGAGGGCAAGAAATTCTGGCAAGACCACTTCGACCGGCTCGTGTCGCCGCTCGACGAGTGGGTCGACACCCGCAACGTGCTCGTCGTCGAGCGGGCCGAGGTGGTCAAAGACTGGCACCGCGAGGGTCGGCAGCGCAAAGACCGGCGCATCATCGAGGTCTCGGGCACGCTGTCGCCGGGCAGCTCGTTCAAGGCCGAACAGAACCCCTACCTGGTCTACGACGACCCGCAGCCGCCGATCGCCGCCCGACGGTCTCCCGGTGCCCGTGCCTCGAGCGAGGGCGAGATCATCGACATCGTCGAAGAGGCCGGACACGTCACCTACGTCGTCCAAGAACTGCTCGAAACCGGGGCCGACCACTTCGACCAGCTGCCCGCCGTGCTCACACCGCCCGCGCCGCCCCGCGCCACCCCGCAACCCGAGGCGATCGAAGAGTGGGGTGCGCGCGTCCTCGGCGCGCTACCCGCGATGCTGCCGAACGCCGCCCTCGACGTACTGCGCCGGGTGCCGCCGCGCGGGGTGCTCGCGCCCGCCGGTGACGACACCATCGCCGCCATCCGCGACACCCTGCTCACCCTCGACCACTCCTACCTCGCGGTTCAGGGCCCACCCGGAACCGGCAAGACCTACACGGGGTCGCGCGTCATCGCCGACCTGGTGAAGAACCACGGCTGGCGGGTCGGCATCGTCGCGCAGTCGCACGAGACGGTGAAGAACATGCTGAAGGCGATCGCGGCCGCCGGGCTCGACCCGAAGCGCATCGGCAAAAAGCCAAAAAAGGGCGACACCGACGAGCACCCGTGGGTCACCCTGAGCACACCAGCCAACACCGCCGACTTCACCGGCCAAGACGACGGCTGGGTGATCGGCGGCACCGCCTGGACCTTCGCCAATGCGACCACCATCCCGCGCGAGTCCCTCGACCTGCTCGTCATCGACGAGGCCGGGCAGTTCTCGCTCGCGTCGACGATCGCGGCGGCCGTGTCGGCCGAGCGGTTGTTGCTCCTCGGCGACCCGCAACAGCTTCCCCAGGTGAGCCAGGGGTCGCATCCCGAACCCGTCGACGTGTCGGCGCTCGGCTGGCTCAGCGACGGCCACGACGTTCTGCCGCCCGAGTTCGGATTCTTCCTCGCGAAGAGCTGGCGTATGCACCCGGCCGTGTGCGCTCCGGTCTCCCGGCTGTCGTACGAGGGCAAACTCGAATCGAAGGCGGAGAACCGGATGCTCGTGGGGCTCGAGCCCGGACTCCACCCGGTCGCCGTCGATCACCAGCTCAACGCGACCTCCTCGCCGCAAGAAGCGCAGCGGGTCGTCGAGCTGGTGCGCGACGCCCTGGGCAGCGCGTGGACCGAGGGCGGCACCACCCGGCCGCTCGACCAGGGGGACATCATCGTCGTCGCACCGTACAACGCGCAGGTCGAGCTGATCGGCGAGCGGCTCGCCGCCGCGGGCCTCGGCGAGGTGCCCGTCGGAACGGTCGACAAGTTCCAGGGTCGCGAGGCGGCCATCGCGATCGTCTCGCTCGCGGCGTCGTCGGCCGACGAGGTGCCCCGCGGCCTCGAGTTCCTGCTGCTCGCCAATCGGCTCAATGTGGCGATCTCGCGCGCGCAATGGGCCGCCTACCTGCTCTACTCGCCGGCTCTGCTCGACTACCTACCGACGAATCCCACGGCGCTCGCCCAGTTGAGCGCGTTCATCGACCTCGTCGAGGCGTAGCCGCCCTACTCGCACAGCCGCGCCCGACCGCCTCGGAATCTGTTACGCTACCTCGGTATCTTTATCCGAGGGGGACCGCATGGCGCGACCACGCAACACCGACTCCGACGCCGCGATTCTCGCCGCCGCGGCGGACGCCCTGCAGCGCCAGGGATACGACGGACTCGTCGTCGACGAGCTGGCCCGGGCGGTCGGCGTCGCCAAGACGACGGTGTATCGCCGCTGGCCGACCAAGAACCACCTCGTGGTGAGCGTCATCGCCCAGTGGCAGGGCGAGGTCGGGATCCCCGAGTCCGGAGACACGGCCGCCGATCTCACGTCGATCGTGACGGGCATGGCACGTTCTCTCGACCCCGCGCCGATGCGCCGGCTCGTCGCGGAGCTGGCCGCCGCCAGCGCCCGCGACGCCGACCTGCGCCTGCAGGTCGAACAGTTGTGGCAGCAGCGGCGGGCAGCGGCGGCCACAGTTCTCGCCCGCGGAATCTCCGACGGCTCGTTGCGCGGCGATCTCGACGTCGAGGTCACGATGGATCAGCTCGCGGGAGCGGTCTACTACCGGGTGCTCATCACGGGCGCGGTTCTCGACGACGGGTTCGCGCGCGAGCTCGTGCAGGGCGTACTCGCGGGTGCGCGATGAGCGGCCTGCGCGGAGAGAAGCGCCCGTACGACTGGAAGCGCGCGGGCGTCGGTGTCGTGGCGATCGTTGCCATCCTCGCGATCGTGATCTTCTGGCAACGGGCGAACCCGTATTCGATCGAGACAAGCGTCGACATCGACGCGTCCCCGCAGCAGGTCTGGGCGACGCTGACCGACTTCGCCGAGTATCCCGAATGGAACCCGACACTGACCGGCATGCGCGGCGACCTCGAAGTGGGAGCGACGCTCGCGTTCGAGAACGACGGGATGGCATTCACGCCGACCGTGCTCGACGTCGACGAGAACCGGCTGCTCCGGTGGGAGGGCCACGTCGGTGTCGTCGGCATCTTCGACGGCGAGCACTCCTTCACCCTCGAAGCGCTGCCCGACGGCCGTACCCGGTTCACGCAGAGCGAGCTGTTCCGCGGCGTCGCGGTGCTGTTCGCCACCGAGACCCTGCACGGCGAGACGGCGCCGTCGTTCCACGAGATGAACGCGGCGCTGCGCGACCGGGTGGAGGCCGGTTCGGCCGACTAGGTCACGCGCGTCACCGTCGACGACGACAGCCCCAGCTTGTTCAGCCGGCTCGCCACCGCGCCCGGCTGGCGCGAGACGAGCAGCGAGATGTCGAAGCAACTCAGCCCCTGCTCGTGTGAGAGCACGATGGTCTCTTCTTCATCACGGGTCCATCGCTTGCCGGCGCGCGCGGGAGGCGGATACCAGCGGTTCGACATCTCGTCGAACTGCGGCCCGTCGAGGGCCATCGGCGGTTCGTAGTCGGGGTCGTACAGGCGCGGCCGGACACGACGCCGACGCCTGCGCGACGGCCGGTAGCCGGTGGCGCCGCCGGAGCCAGTGGAACCCGGGCCCGGCGAGCCGCCGTACCCGACCGGAGCGTCGCCATAGGTCGGGTAGTCGCCGTAGCCCGGGTAGGCGTCGTACGGCCCGTCGCCGAATGTCCCGTTGGCGTACGGCCCGTCGCCAAACGGCCCGTCGCCGTACGCATCGTCGAAACCGGCGTCGAACTCCCGCCGCTCGGCCGCGCACGGCGGACACGAGCAGTCGAGGCCGTGCGGTCCGGCGATCGGCATGGCCCGCGGCAGGTCTTGGAAGCCGCGCTCGATGCTGAATGCGCAGCCGGGCAGACTCGAGTACAAGGCCGCTCCGTCGAAGACGATGATGCCGAGCAGGCGCGCCCGCGCGAGTGCGGGCTCGTCGTGCAGCCGCCGGTCGATGTCGGCCAGCCAGCCGGATTCGCGGTCGATCTCGGCCTCGGACGTCCAGCCGAGGGCGAAGAACGCGATCTCCGACCCGCCGTCGAGAAACGCCGCGATGTCGTCGACGTGGTCGTGGGGGTCGCCCGTGGCGTCGCGGGCGACCGGCTCCACGTAGAGCAGGCGCAGATTCGCGTCCATGGCGACGATCCACAGCCCGCGGGGGTTGTCGTTGCTCACGCTGCCGCACAGGGTCTGGACGATGTCGATTCCCGATTCGATGATCATGACCGAAACCGTAGGACCGCGCGCGACGGCGCAACGGCTCGTCTCCCGAATTGTGGCCTCCGCTGCCGCGGCGCAGACTGTGGAGGACGCACGACCGAAAGGAAAACCGGCCATGAGCCACGACATCGACATCCTGCGCGACGCATTCGAACGCATCCGCGACACCGTCTCGAGCACGCTCGACGGCCTCGGCGACGACGACCTGACCTACCGCCCCGGCGGCGACGGCAACTCGATCGCCTGGCTCGTCTGGCACCTCGCCCGCGTTCAGGACAACCACATCGCGGATGCCGCGGGTACGGAAGAGCTCTGGACGAGCGCCGGGTGGGCGGATCGCTTCGCCCTCGACCTGCCGGACTCCGCGACGGGTTACGGCATGACGGTAGAGGAGGTAGCCCTCGTGCGCGGAATCTCGTCGGCCCAGCTCGTCGCGTACCTCGATGCCGTGCACGACCGCACCGTCGACTACCTCGGCGCCCTCACCTCGGCCGATCTCGAGCGCATCGTCGACACCCGGTGGGACCCGCCCGTGACCCTCGCGGCGCGCCTCGTCAGTGTGATCAGCGACGACCTGCAGCATGCCGGCCAGGCGGGGTACGTCGCCGGCCTCGCGAAGAACCGGGCATAGCGGTCGCCCCAGACCGACGGGAGAACGGCCCTGCGCAACCCGCCTTTTCTGTCAAGGCCTCCGACCGGAAGCGGAGAACGCGGCGCTCCTTCGTAGGGTGGGAGTCCGCCTACGGAGGAGTTGCAATGTCTAGAGTCGCCGTCGTCACCGGAGGGTCCGCCGGACTCGGCCGGGCTGTTGTCAGAGAGCTCGCCGCGAACGGCTGGGACATCGCGGTGCTCGCCCGCGGAGAAGACGGTCTCGCCGGAGCCGTTGCCGACATCGAGGCGCTCGGACAGCGCGCGATCGGTGTGTCGACCGATGTCGCGGACCGCGAGGCCGTCGAACGCGCGGCCGACCGTGCCGAGGCCGAACTCGGACCGATCGACCTCTGGGTGAATGGCGCCATGGTCGGCGTCTTCGGCGAGTTCCTGAGCACCGAGCCCGCCGACTTCGAGCGTGCCACCCAGGTCAACTACTTCGGTTTCGTCAACGGCACCCGCGCGGCGCTCAGCCGCATGGTGCCGCGTGACAGCGGCCACATCATCCAGGTCGGTTCGGCGCTCGCGCACCGCGGCATCCCGCTGCAGGCCGCCTACTGCGCCGCGAAGCACGCCGTGCAGGGATTCACCGAGTCGGTCACCACCGAGCTGATCCACAACGGCAGCGCCGTGAAGATCTCGACGGTCGACATGCCAGCGCTCAACACGATCCAGTTCAACTGGGTGAAGACGCAGCTGCCGCACCACCCGATGCCCGTCGCTCCCATCTTCGAGCCCGAGGTCGGGGCGCGCGCGATCGCCGCCGTCGCCGAGAAGCCGCGCCGCCGCACCTGGGTCGGCGAGCCGACCGTCGGAACTGTGCTCGGCAACCGCTTCGCCGCCGGGTTTATGGACTGGTTCCTCGCGAAGACGGGCTACGACGGCCAGCAGGCACCCGAGAAGACCGAGCCGATGCTGCCGAACAACCTCTACGCGCCGGTCCCCGGCGACCAGGGAGCCACCGGCATCTTCAGCGACCAGGCGCACAGCGTGTCGCCGCAGGTCTGGGCGATCCGCAACCGCGGCCTCACCTGGGGCCTCGCGGCGGCCACAGCCGGCGCACTCGGTGCCGCGGTCGCCACCGTGATGGTCAAAAAGCGCTAGACGTCGCCGTTGTCCGCCTTGCCTTCGGCGATGTAGGCGAGGCGGCGCAGCGTCTCGATGTTGCGCACGTAGAGCGGCGGGTCGAGCAGGAAGTCGGGCACGAACGCCCCCGGACCCTTCACGGCGCTCTCGGTGATGCGCACGACGCACCCGGTGCCACGGGGCTTCACGTCGAGCGCGACTCGCGCCTCGCCGATCGGCCAGCCCTTCGGCTGGATGACCATACGACGGGGCGGGTCCCACTCGAGCACGGTCGTCTCGTCGTTGATCACCGCCGGCCACACTCCGAACGAGTGCTGCAGCTTCGAGCCGACGGCCGGCCACGCGTCATCCACGTCTCTCATCCGCGACGCACCGACCACCCAGGTGGGGAAGATCCACCCGTCGGCGAGCACGGCGAAAACCGCCTCGGGCGAGCAGTTCATTTCTCTGACGTTGATCGACATGGGTTCCTTAGGCGAGAGCGAGCGAGGGGGCGGCGGTGATGCCGAAGTCGTTGCGGAGGGCGCTGCGGGCGGCGTAGTAGCCGGGCAGGCCGTGCACGCCGGGGCCCGGGGGCGTCGACGACGAGCAGAGGTAGACACCGGCGGCGGGCGTACGCCACGGGTCGGGGGAGAGCACGGGCCGCTTGAGCAGTTGCGCGAAACTCGCTCCGCCCGACGCGATGTCGCCGCCGACGTAGTTCGGGTTGTAGTTCTCCATGTCGCGGGCCGTCATGCTCGAGCGCGCGAGCACGAGGTCGCGGAACCCTGGAGCGAAGCGTTCGATCTGCTTCGTGATCGCCTCGGTCTGGTCGATCGTCGAGTCGCGCGGCACGTGGGTGTAGGCCCACAGCACGTGCTGGCCCGCGGGGGCGCGCGTCGTGTCGGCGATCGACGGCTGGGCGACGAGAACGTAGGGGTTGTCGCTGTGGCGCCCGGCCGCGACATCCGCCTCCGTCGCCGCGATCTCGGCCCGCGTGCCGCCGACGTGCAGGGTGCCGGCCTGGCGCAGGTCGGGGTTGGTCCACGGAACGGGGCCGGAGAGCGCGAAGTCGACCTTGGCCACCGCGTTGCCGAACCTGAACCGCTCGACCTGCTTCACATAGGCGGGCGGGAGGGTGGCGAGCCTGAGCAGGGCTTTGGCGCTGACGTCGAGCAGCACGACCTTCGACGGCGGCAGTTCGTCGAGCGAGAAGATCTCGGTGTCGGTCACGATCTCGCCGCCGTGGGCCCGCAGGTCGTCGGCGAGCGCGTCGACGATCGCCTGGCTGCCGCCGACCGGGATCGGCCACCCGTGCGCGTGCGCGTAGGTGCCGAGAGACAGCGCGGCGCCCGCGGTCGACAGGCTCGGCATCGGCCGGATCGAGTGCGCGCCGACGCCGCTCAGCATCGCGGGCGCGACGTCGCCCGTGAAGCGCAGGTTCCAGGCGTACGAGCCCTGTTCCAGAGAACGCAGGCCGAACTGAAGAGCGGTGAGCGGATGTCGCGGAAGCTGCAGCAACTGCGACCCGGTGAACTGCGCGACCCGGTCGGCGTTCGCGACGAGCGGCCCCATCAGGCGCTTCCATGCCGCACCGTCGGCGCCGAGGCCCTCGGCCGTGCGGTCGAGGTCACGCCAGGCGATGCCCGCGCGGCCGCCGTCGAGCGGATGGCCGTAGGAGATCTCGGGAACCCGCAGGTCGATGCGCTTCTCGAGCCCGAACCGGCGGAAGAAGCCGGAGGCGAGGGCCATCGGGTGCACGGCCGAGCACACGTCGTGGAGGAATCCGGGGAGCGTCAGTTCGCTCGTGCGCGCCCCTCCGCCGATCGTCGCGTTGCGTTCGTAGACGATGACGCTCAGGCCCGCCCGCGCGAGCGTGACGGCCGCGGAGAGCCCGTTGGGCCCGGAGCCCACGATGATGGCGTCGTATTCGGTCATCCCCTCACGCTAACGGGTAGCGCGAGGGGATGCGTGCTCACTGGAGGGCCATGGCGAGTTTGATACGATCCTCCGGCCTGATCAGGTGGCTGTGGTTGTCGAGTCCGAGTTCGAGCTCGACCCAGTTCACCTCGCCGCCGTATTTCACCGTGCCGTAGTCGGGAGTGACGTGCGATCCGAACTCGCTGCCGACGTCGCAGGTCTCGTCGGCCGAGAACAGGAACGCCTCGGTGCGGTCGATGCGCCCGCTGCCGTTCGGCACGCCGTCGACGTAGAGCGACGCGGTGCCGCCCTTGCCGATGCCGCCACCGTCGTATTCGAACTCCATCCGCACCTGGTGCGTGCCGGCAGGGACCGCCGCGGTGCCCTCGGCGTAGTACCGGTCGAGGCCGAAGAAGTTGTAGCAGAACTTGGGCTTGCCGTCCTTGACGTAGAGGGTCAGGCCGCCGGTGACACCGCCCTGCGCGAGGATGACCCCGTCGGCCCCGCCCTCGGGCACGCTCACCTCGGCCGTGATCGAGTACGAGGTGTTCTTCATCGACAGCACCGAGTTCTCGGTGAGCCGCCCCATGCCGCTGAGCAGCAGCTGCTTGCGACCCTGGATAAGCGTCGGCCTGCCCGCCATTTCGGGCAGACCACGCTCGACGAACCTGTCGTCGAGCGGCACGACGTTGTATTTGACCGCCTCGATCAACCAGAGCCGTTGCAGCTCGTGCAGCCTGTCGGGGTACTTCTCGGCGACGTCGTGCGCCTGCGTCCAGTCGGTCGTCACGTCGTAGAGTTCCCAGACGTCGTCGTCGAAGGCGGGCACCACCGCGTCGATGCCGGTGTCCCACGGCGTGCGGTGCTTCGTGACCGCGGTCCAGCCCTTGTGATAGATCCCGCGGTTGCCGAACATCTCGAAGTACTGGGTCTCGTGCCGTTCGGGGGCCTCGGGCGCGTTGAACGAGTAGAGCATGCTCACCCCCTCGAGCGGCTTCTGCTGCACCCCGTTGACGACCAGGGGCGCGGGCAGACCGGCCGCCTCGAGAATCGTCGGCGCGATGTCGATCACGTGGTGGAACTGCGAGCGCACCTCGCCACGCGTGTCGATGCCGCCCGGCCAGCGCACGATCGTGCCGTTGCGGGTGCCGCCGAAGTGCGAGGCGACCTGCTTGGTCCACTGGTAGGGCGTGTCCATCGCGTGGGCCCAGCCGACCGCGTAGTGGTTGTACGCCTCCGGGCCGCCGAACTCGTCGATGTGCGAGCTCATGAACTCCGGGGTCTCGAGCGACCCGAAGCCGCCGAGCGTGATCATCTCGTTGAACGTCCCCTGCAGCGAGCCCTCCGCCGACGCGCCGTTGTCACCGATGATCACGAAGATCAGCGTCTCGTCGAGGATGCCGAGGTCGTCGAGGGTGTCGACGAGTTCGCCGACGTGGTGGTCGGTGTTCTCGAGGTAGCCGGCGTAGATCTCCATCTGGCGCGCCAGCACCGGCTTGAGCGCCGGGTCGACGTCGTCCCACGCGGGGATGCCCGCGCTCCGCTCGGTGAGATCGCTGTCGGCGGGGATCACGCCGAGTTCCTTCTGCCGGGCGAACGTCTCCGCGCGCAGTTCGTCCCAACCGGCGTCGAACCGGCCCTTGTACCTGTCGGCCCACTCGGCCGGCACGTGGTGCGGCGCGTGCGTCGCGCCCGGCGCGTAGTAGGCGAAGAACGGCTTGTCGGGCATCAGCGCCTTCTGCTGCCTGATCCACTTGCCGGCGTGCTCGGTCAGGTCGTCGTTGAAGTAGTACCCCTCCTCGGGAGTCTTGCGCGGTTCGACCGGCGTGGTGCCCTCGTACAGTGCGGGGAAGTACTGGTTCGTCTCCCCGCCGAGGAAACCGTAGAAGTACTCGAAGCCCGTGCCCGTCGGCCACTGGCGGTACGGCCCCATCGGGCTGGTCTCCCACACCGGCACCTCGTGGCACTTGCCGAACTGGGCCGAGCTGTACCCGTTGAGCGTGAGCACGCGGGCGAGCGGTGCGGCGGTGTTCGGCCAGATCGAGTTGTTGCCGGGGGCCGAGGTAGCGAGCTCGGCGATGTTGCCCATGCCCACGGAGTGGTGGTTGCGACCGGTGAGCAGCGCCGACCGCGTCGGCGAGCAGAGCGCCGTGGTGTGGAAGCGGTTGTACTTGAGCCCGTCGGCGGCGAGCCGTTCGAAGTTGGGCGTGCGGCACGGACCGCCGAACGCGCTCGACGCGCCGAAGCCGACGTCGTCGATGAGCACGACGAGAACGTTCGGCGCCCCTGCGGGCGGTCGCAGCGGTTCGATGGGCGGATAGCTCGTGTCCGGGTCTTTCGCGTCGTAGGTCGTGAGGCCGACCGGCGCGACATCCGGAATCGGCAGTACGTCGCGATGCAGCCCTGTCGTATCAACCATGGGGGTCCCCTTCGTGAGTTCGGATCGTTACCGAAGGTGTATCCGGCAATCGACCCTCGCGACTCATCCGAAGCGGGGGATCGGGCTAGCGGGTGACGTAGCTCCATACCGCGACGACGACGCCCGCCGCGATGAGCAGCGCGAACACCAGCAGCCAGACGGGGGAGGGCACACCCGTGCTCTTGTAGAGCAGGTAGGCGTCGGAGGTCTGCAGCTGGCTGCGCCGCGAGGTGTGCACCCCGACGACGGTGATCAACCCGCGCACCGCGCCCACGAGCAGGGCGACGCCGAGCACGAGCAGCGCGTAGCCCTGCACCTCGGGGGTCGCAAAGAACCAGAGCAGAGCGGCGACACCGGCCGACACCACGACGACGAGCACGCCGAACAGGTTGCGGATGACGAGCAGCGTCAGGATCAGGATGACACCGCCGACGAACAACGCGATCGCGGTGTACCCGTTGAAGACGCTCCAGAGCAGCGCTGCACCGACGATCGCGGGCGCCGGGTAGCCGAACACTCCGCTGAGCACCGTTCCGAACCCGGGACGCCCCGAGCTCATCGCGTCACCCGAGTGGTTGCGGCGGATGCGGATGCCGTGCACGACCCGCCCGCTGAGGATCGCGGCGATGGCGTGCCCGAGCTCGTGCACGAGGGTCGCGAACAGGCCGAACCACTGCCAGGTCAGCCGGGGGATGCTGAGCAGCGCCGCGACGGCGACGATCACGACGACGACGGGCGTGGAGACGTCGAGGGGAGCGGAGCGGGCGAACAGGCTGGGGAAATCAAAAGTATCGATGCGTCAAGTCTCGCAGACGCTCACCCGCGGTCGAGCGCGGCGACGACCTCGTCGTCGGTCGTCTGCTCGAAGTCGACGTACCACCGGCCGACGGCCCAGAAGTCGCGCGGGGTCTCCAATGCCACGAGCTCGTCGGCCTCCGCGGCGAGTTTGCGCTCCCAGCCGTACGGCGCGACGGGAACGGCGAGCACGACCTCCGCGGCACCGAGCCGCCGGGCCACCCGGCAGGCCACGGTGGCGCTCGCCCCGGTGGCGACGCCGTCGTCGACCACGATCGCCCGTCTGCCGGCGAGGTCGAGCGCGGGCCGTCCGCCGCGGTACAGGCCGAGCAGGCGGGCGAGCTCGACGCGCGCCTTCTCTTCGACCGCCTCGAGTTCGCCCTCGCTGACGTGTGTGTGCCAGACGGCGTCGTCGTCGACGAGTCGCACGCCGCTCTCTCCGATGGCGCCCACGGCGAATTCCGGATGTCGCGGGCCACCGAGTTTGCGCACGGCCAGCACGTCGAGCGGCGCGCCGAGAGCGTCGGCCACCGGTCTCGCGACCGGCACGCCGCCGCGGGGCAAGCCGAGAACGACCGTCTGCTCCCCGGCAAAGCGACCCAGGGCATCCGCCAGTCTCCGACCGGCCTCGGCCCGATTCTCGAAGACGGCGACCACGCTGCTACCTCCTGAGCAGGCCCGAGCGCTCGGGGTGCCTGTCGAACCACTCGCCGACGTACCAGCACATCGGCACGATGCGCAGCTCGCTGGTTTTCTCTATGTCGTCGACGGCGAACTCGACGATCTCGGCGGCGAGGCCCTGTCCGCGGTGGGCCGGCGACGTGAAGGCGCGGGTCAGCGAGATCGCGTGCCCGTTGCTCGAGTAGTCGAGAACGGCGAGCAGCTCGTCGCCGTCGCGCAGGGCGTAGCGCTTCGCGTCCGGCTGGTTTTCGAAGGTCTTCGTCACGGCTCCATGGTAGATCGCGCGGCGCCGAATGGTCTATGCGTACGCATCGGGAATACGGCCGGCATTCGATACGCTGCATCCACTATGAAGCGCATCGGATTCCTCTCCTTCGGCCACTACCAAGACGTGCCGGGCTCGCTCGTGCACACCGCGCAGGACTCGCTGCTGCAGACGGTCGAGCTCGCGGTGGCCGCCGAAGAGATCGGCGTCGACGGCGCCTACGTGCGCGTGCACCACTTCGCGCCGCAGTTCGCCTCGCCGTACCCGCTGCTCGCCGCCATGGCCGCGCGCACCTCGACGATCGAACTGGGTACCGGCGTAATCGACATGCGCTACGAGAACCCGCTCTACATGGCCGAAGAGGCCGCGATCACCGACCTGATCAGCAATCGCCGCCTGCAGCTCGGCCTGAGCCGCGGCTCGCCCGAGACCGCGCTGCGCGGCTACGAGTCGTTCGGGTACGGGCCGGCCGAGGGTGAGACGGATGCCGACCAGGCCCGCAGGCACACCGCGATCTTCCGGGCCGCGATCGACGGTGCCGGGGTCGCCCAGGCCAACCCGCAGATGACCCGCGGCATGGGCGGCGCGCTCGCGATCGAACCGCAGTCGCCGGGGCTGAACGAGCGCATCTGGTGGGGGAGCGGCACCCGCGCCACCGCCAAGTGGACCGCCGAGCAGGGCATGAACCTGATGAGCTCGACGCTGCTCACCGAAGACACGGGTGTGCCGTTCGACGAGCTGCAGGCCGAGCAGATCCAGATCTACCGCGACGAGTGGAAAGAGCACGGCCACGACTTCACCCCGCGCGTCTCGGTGAGCCGCAGCATCATCCCGCTGGTCAGCGACGCCGACCGCGACTACTTCGGGCTGCGCGGCCAGGTCGAGGGAAAAGACCAGGTCGGACACCTCGACGGCGGGCTCGCCCGATTCGGCCGCAGCTACATCGGAGAACCCGACGTGATCGCCGCGGAGCTGGCTCAGGATGCCGCGGTGCAGGCCGCCGACACCGTGCTCGTCACCGTTCCGAACCAATTGGGCGTGGAGTACAACGCCGCGTTGCTCGAGTCGATCGTGAAGCACGTCGCCCCGGCGGCAGGCTGGCGCTAGGCGTCAGTCGACGACCGCGGCGACGGCCTCGATCTCCACGAGCTGGTCCGTATACCCCAGCACGGTGACCCCCATCAGCGTGCTCGGAACATCGTGCTCACCGAAGGCCTCTCTCACGACGTTCCACGCGGAGACGAGATCGGCCTGATTCGATGACGCGACAAGGACCCGCGTGCTGATCACGTCGGTGAGCGTGGCGCCCGCGGCGTGCAGGGCGGTCGTGAGCGTCTGGATGCAGACGGCGGCCTGCCCGGCGTAGTCGCCGACGGCCGCCGTCTCGCCGTCCGGAGTCAGCGGGCACGCGCCCGCCAGGAAGATCAGGCGCGCGTCTTTCGGTGCGGTGGCGGCGTAGGCGTACTGGGCGACGTCGGAGAGTTCGGCCGATCGGATCAGGCGCACGGAACTGGGCATACCCCCATCTTCACAGACCTTCCCGCTCCCGCTCCGGCCCCGAGGTAGACGTCAATGCAGGTTGACAAACCGGCGCTGCGTCAACCAGAGTTGACGCATGAGCATCGAAACCATCCGCACGCTGGCCGGTGACGCCGGCAACGACCACCCGTTCGCCAAGCTCGTCGCCATCGCCGAACTGCGGCGCGAACTCGACAGGTACGAGGCCACCGTCGTCAGGCAGGCCCGGGTGACCGGAATGCCGTGGCAGCAGATCGCTACCGCGCTCGGGGTGTCCCGCCAGGCCGTGCACAAGAAGTACGGCCGGTCTTAGAGACTCAGGCGCCGCCGCGCGCCTCGTCGAGCGTCTCGCCGGTCGGGTCTTCGGCCGCTTCGTCTTCGGCCGAGGCTCCGCCGACCGGGGTCGACTCCCACTCGAGCAGGGTCCAGCCCTCGTCGAACGAGCCCTCGAGAATCACGATGCCGGTGTTCATCAGTTCGTGCTCGCCGACGAACCTCGGTTCGATGTTCGTCGCGTTGCCGGCCACCCAGACGCGGATCGCCGCTCCGTGGCTGACCACGACCGCCGTCTCGAGACCCGATTCGATGATCTCGGTCAGGTCGGCGTTGAACCGGCCGAAGAAGTTGTGGCCGTCGGGGCCGCCGGGCATCACCGCGTCGAGGTCGCCCGAGCCCCAGGCGAAGACGGCTTCGAGGTAGGCGCGCACCGAGTGCATGTCGGTCTTGCCCTCGAGGTCGCCCGCTTCGATCTCGTGGATTCCGCCGAGGATCGTGACGGCGAGGCCGCGGTCGGCCGCGAGCGGGGCGGCGGTCAACTGGGTACGGGTGAGGGTCGACGCGAAGATCGCGTCGATGCTCTCGCCTCTCAGCGCATCCGGAATCTTCGCCGCCTGTTCGAGTCCCCGCTCGGTGAGTCCGGGTCCGGGGTGGGCGGTGTCGAGCCGTCCGAGAACGTTGGCGGGGGTCTGACCGTGGCGGATGAGGATGAGGCGCATGATGGTTCCAGCCTAGATGCGTGTGGTGAACGTCTGCCGTCAGAGGTCGCGGGTAGCCTGCGAGCATGAAGATCCTGCACACCTCCGACTGGCACATCGGGCGCACCTTCCACGGGCACTCGACCCTCGAGCACCTGCGCATCGTGCTCGCGGCGCTCGTCGCCGAGGTGCGCGAACGCCAGGTCGACGTCGTGGTGGTGGCGGGCGACATCTTCGACTCGTCGATGCCCTCCGCCGACGCTTTCTCGGTGTTGTCGTCGGCGCTGCGCGATCTGCGCGACGCGGGCGCCCAGGTCGTGATGACGAGCGGCAACCACGACTCGGCGACGCGTCTCGGCTTCCAGTCGGAGTGGGCGACCCTCTCGGGCATCCACATCATCACCCGACCCGACCAGCACCGCGAGCCGGTGCTCATCGACGACGAATACGGGCCGGTCGCGTTCTACGGCATCCCGTATCTCGAACCGTCGATGTTCCGGTTCCATCACCCCGACGACGACCTGCGCACGCACGAGCAGGTGCTCGGGTTCGTTATGAACGAGATCCGCGCGGATGTCGCGGCTCGCGCCACCCGCAGCGTGGTGTTGTCGCATTGCTTCGTCTCCTCGGTCGCGGCGAGCGACGAGGCTACCGATGTCGAGCGCGACATCACCTCGGGCGGACTCAACCTGGTGCCTGCCACGGTGTTCGACGGCCCCGACTACGTGGCGCTCGGCCACATCCACGGCCGCTCGGTCGTCACCGAGAGCGTGCGCTACTCCGGTGCGCCGCTGCACTACTCCTTCGGCGAGGCGAACAAACCGCGGGGCGGCTGGCTCGTCGAACTCGACGCCGGGGGAGTCGACACCGTCGAATGGCTCGACCTGCCCGTTCCCCGCCGCCTCACGGTGCTCACCGGCGAACTCGACGACCTGCTCGGCTCGGCCGCCTACACCGAGTTCGAGAACGACTGGGTCGACGCCGTGCTCACCGACCGGGTGCGCCCGATGGACGCCATGCGCCGCCTGCAAGACCGCTTCCCGTTCTGCGCGCACCTCGACAACCGCCCGGCGGTCGTCGCCGAACAGGGCACTGCCACTTACCGCGAACGCATCGAGAAGAAGACCGACGACCAGATCGTCGCGGGGTTCCTCGAGTTGGTGCGCAACGGCGTCGGCCCGACCGAATTCGAGACGGCATTGATCGCCGACGTCATCGCCGACCAGACCGCGAAGGAGGCGGCACTGTGAAGATCCGCAGGCTCACGCTCGCCGGGTTCGGCCCCTATCGACACGAGCAAACCGTCGACTTCACCCACTTCGACGACGCCGGGCTGTTTCTCATCACCGGCAAGACCGGGGCGGGCAAGTCGAGCATCCTCGACGCCGTCTGCTTCGCGCTCTACGGCAGCATCCCGCGCTTCGATGGCACCCAGGCTCAGCTGCGCAGCGACCACAGCGCCCCAGAAGACCCCAGCTTCGTCGAGCTAGAGTTCACCGTCGGCGGCGTCGACTACACGGTGCGCCGGGTGCCCGAATACCTGCGCCCGAAGAAGAGCGGCACCGGCACCACCAAGCAGGCCCACGACGCGTCGCTGCGCCGGGGCGACGAGGTCATCGCCGCCAAGCCCGTCGACGTCGCGCACGAGCTCGCCGAGATCGTCGCGCTCACCAAAGACCAGTTCTTGCAGGTCGTGCTGCTCGCCCAGAACCGGTTCCAGCAGTTTCTTCTCGCCAAGAACGACGACCGCCAGGCCGTGCTGCGCACCCTGTTCTCGTCACAGCGGTTCGAGCGCATCGAACTCGCGCTCGACGAACGCCGCAAGGCCGTGCAGACCGAGCTCGCCGCGGCCGACGGCGCCTACGAACAGCAGGTCGCCCAGGCCGTGCGGCTGCTCGACCTCGACGAAGCACCCGTGGGCCCCGACACCGAGTGGTTCGCCTCGGCCCTCGCCGACCTCGCCGCGGAACTCGCGGCCGCGGCGCTCGAATCCAGCGCCGCAGACGCGCAGTTCGCCGCCGCCGACCTCGAACACCGCGCGCTGCTCGACCTCGCGGCCCTGCAACAGCGCCGCAGCGCGGCATCCACGGCGATCGACGCCCTCGACGATGACGCTCCCGAAGTCGCCGCCGACCGCGTAGCCCTCGACGCCGCCCGGCGGGCTGCACCCGTCGCGCCGCTGGTCGACGAGCGCGACCGCGCGCAGAAGGCCGTCGACCGATCGCGCTCCCGTCTCGACGCCGCGCGCGCCGACTACGCTCCCTACGGCGACGACGCCCCGCTCGCCGAGACCATCGACGCCCTCTCCGCGACGCTCGGAACCCTCGCCGACGTCCTCGCCGAAGAGCAGACCCTCCCGGCGCTCGAACTGCGCATCGACGACCTGCGCGCCACCGCGGAGTCGGGCGAGGCGACCCTCGCGGCCACCGTCGAACGATCGCTGTCGCTACCCACGCTGCTGCACGAACTGGGCGAGAAGGCGACGGATGCGGCCGCACGCGCGGCGCGCACCGTAGACGCCGCAGACACCGTCACGCGCACGACCACCGCCCTCGAGTCCGCGCAGGCGGCGGTCGACCTCGAGGCGCTGCTCGACCTGCACTCCGTCGCCGAGCGCGAGGCCAGCGCCGCGCACACCCGCGCCGCCGTCGAGCTCGACGACCTGCTCGAGCGCCGGCTCGGCGGGTTCGCGGGCGAACTCGCCGAGAACCTCGTCGCCGGCGAACCCTGCGCCGTCTGCGGTTCGACCGAGCACCCCGCGCCGGCCGCGCACAACGACGAGCCGGTGACCGCCGACGACATCGACGCGGCCCGCGACCGACTCGCCGCCGCCCGTGCGGGCATGGACGACGCCCACACCACGCGCACCGCGACCGATTCGAAACTCACCGACGCGCGGGCCCGCGCAGACGGCAGAAACGTCGACGACCTCGAATCGGCCCTCGCCGCGGCATCCGAGGCTCTCCGACTGGCCGAATCCGCGACCGAGGAACTCCGCGCGATCGACGCCGAACGCGACCGGGTGCGCGCGCAGATCGAGGCGACCGGTTCCGAACTCGACGAGCTCCGGACCGCGCAGCGAGCCGTCGCGGCGACGCTCACCGAGCAGACGGCGCGACGCGACGCCGTGCTCGCCCGCACAACCAAGCACCGCGGCGATGCGGAGTCGGTGTCGGCACGGGTCGCGTTGCTCGACGCGCAACTGGCCCTCGCCCGCGCCGTCTCCGACGCCGAAGCCGACGCGGCGAACAGGGCGGAGTCGTTGGCCGGTGCCGCGGCCGCCCTGGCCGCGCAGCTCGACGAACAGGCGTTCGCCGATGTCGACGCGGCGACCGCTGCGCGTCGCGACGGCGCCGCCATTGCCCGCCTCGAGGCGCGCATCCGCAGGCACGACGAGGCCCGCGCCGCCGCCCAGGCGACGCTCGACGACCCCGGCATCGCCGCGGCGCCGATGGAGCCGATCGCGGTCGATCCCGCCCGCGAGGCCCGCGAGACCGCGTTCGAGGCCCGCGACCGGGCGCGCGACACGACGGCGGCCCTCACCCGTCGGCTCGAACAGTTCGAGCGCCTCGTCGCCGAGGTGCGCGAGCAACGCGACGCCACCGCCCAGCGCCGACTCGAATTCGACCAGCTGCGACAGCTGGCCAGCGCGGTGCGTGGCGAAGAGCCGAACACCCGGCGCATGCGCCTCGAGACCTACGTGCTCGCGGCCCAGCTCGAGCAGATCGTCGCGGCCGCGAACACCCGGCTGCGCACCATGAGCGCGGGTCGGTACACGCTCGAGCACGACGACGCCCTGCAGTACCGCAACACCAAGTCGGGGCTCGGCCTGGCCATCCGCGACGAGCACACCGGGCGCACCCGCGCCACCCACTCGCTCTCCGGCGGGGAGACCTTCCTCGCTTCGCTGGCCCTGGCGCTCGGGCTCGCCGAGGTCGTCACCAACCAGGCCGGCGGCATCACCCTCGACACCCTGTTCATCGACGAGGGTTTCGGCTCACTCGACTCCGACACACTCGAGATCGCGATGAGCACCCTCGACGGACTGCGCGAGGGCGGTCGCACGATCGGCCTGATCAGCCACGTCGAGGCGATGAAAGAGCAGATCCCCGCGAAACTGCGCATCACCGTCTCGCCCGCCGGTGACAGCGCGATCGAAGAGAGCTACGAGCCGCTCTAGTCACCCCTCTGGCGTCGTTTTTCCCCATTGTGTACAGTGTCCACAACTCGGGGGAGATACGAGAGGACAGCAATCGTGAATTTCATCGAGGCGACCGGTCTGACCAAGACGTACTCGCCGAAAAACGCGCATCCGGTGCACGCGCTCGACGGCCTCGACCTCGGGGTGCCGAAGGGGACGGTGACCGCGCTCCTCGGGCCGAACGGCGCGGGCAAGACCACCGCCGTGAAGGTGCTCACCACGCTGACGCGTCCGGATTCCGGCAGCGCGGCGATCGGCGGCATCGACGTGCTCAAGCACCCCGAGCGCATCCGCCCGAACATCGGTGTCTCCGGCCAGTACGCGGCCGTCGACGAGAACCTCACCGGGTTCGAGAACCTCGACATGGTCGGGCGGCTCTACCACCTGGGCGCGAAGCAGTCGCGGGCACGGGCCAAAGAGCTCATCGACCTGTTCGATCTCACCGAGGCCCAGAACCGGCCGGTGAAGGGGTTCTCGGGCGGAATGCGGCGGCGCATCGACCTCGCCGGCGCGCTCGTCACGCGCCCCGAGGTGCTCTTCCTCGACGAACCGACCACGGGTCTCGATCCGCGCAGTCGGCTCGGCATGTGGGACATCATCGACTCGCTCGTGGGGGAGGGCACGACGGTGCTGCTCACCACCCAGTACCTCGAGGAGGCCGACCAGCTGGCCGACAGCATCTCGGTGATCGACTTCGGCACGGTGATCGCGCGGGGAACGAGCGACGAGCTCAAAGCCTCGAGCGGCGGTCAGCGGGTCGAGGTCAACCTGGTCGAGTCGGACGACAGCGAGAGCGCGCTCGAGGTGCTGCGCAGGTTCGGCAGCGCCGACCCGACGGTGTCGGAGGACGGCCGGGCGCTCACGGTGAGCGCCGACGACGGTCCGGCTGCCCTGCAGCGCATTCTCGCCGAGCTCGCCGAGCGCGACGTGAGGCTCTACGACGCCGGTATGCGGCGACCGACTCTCGACGAGGTCTTCCTGCGACTGACCGGCCACGTGGCATCCGAAGATTCAGACCCGGCATCAGACAAGCGCAAGACGAAGGAGAAGGTCTCATGACCGCGACCGCGACGAGCACGACCGCTCATCGGCAGACGAATTCGGCCCCGTCGATCGCGAACTGGTTCTCCGACGGGTGGATCACCACGCGCCGCAACCTGATCAAGATCAAGCGGGTGCCCGACATCCTGGTCTTCACGACCCTGCAGCCCATCATGTTCGTGCTGCTGTTCACCTACGTCTACGCGGGGGTGATCGAGATTCCCGGCAGCACCTACACCGAGTTCATCATGGCCGGCATCTTCGCGCAGACCGTGGTGTTCGGCTCGACCTACTCGGGCTCGGCGATGGCGCAAGACCTCAAAGACGGCATCATCGACCGCTTCCGCACGCTGCCGATGAGCCCGTCGGCGGTGCTGATCGGCCGCACCAACGGCGACCTGCTCATCAACACGATCTCGATGGCCGTGATGATGATTACCGGGTTCATCGTCGGCTGGCGCATCCGGTCGAGCTTCCTCGAGGCAGCCGCCGCGGTCGCCCTCCTGCTGTTCTTCGCCTACGCGCTCTCGTGGGTGCTGGCCTTCGTCGGGATGAGCGTGCGCAGCCCCGAGGTGATCAACAACGTCTCGTTCCTCATCCTCTTCCCGCTCACCTTCATCTCGAACGCCTTCGTTCCCAGCGACACGCTGCCGGCACCGCTGCAGGCCGTTGCCGAGGTCAACCCCGTGTCGTCGCTCGTGCAGGCGGCCCGCAATCTGTTCGGCAACACACCGCCGGGCATGCCCGAACCCGACGTCTGGACGCTGCAGAACCCCGAACTCACCGTGCTCATCGGCATCGCCGTCATGCTGGTGATCTTCGTGCCGCTCGCGGTGCGCAAGTTCGACAAGGTGTCGACGCGGTAGCCTCGCTTCGTGCCCGACTACCGCGTGACCATGACCATGGGCGCGCTGCGACCGGGCGTCGCGCCCGCAGCGGTGCTGCCCGCCGCGAAAGAGGCGGCGGGGGAGTTGACGATGGTCGAGGCGGCCGATCTGACCGTCGTCGCCGGGAGCGCGCGCATCGTGATCCGGTACGAATCGGATGACGCGGAGTTGGCGACTCAGATCGCGGAGCACGTGGTCGCGACCACCCGTGGGCTCGTCGAGGTTCCTGTCTTCACCGTGACCGAGCGCGGCAGGGGCCGCTGGTTCACGGTGCGCTGAGACGGAGCGCGTCAGAGCAGGTCGTCGTCTTCGTCGAGCACCGGACCGTCGCCGCGGGCGATGTCGATCTCCTCGTCGGCGAGGGCGTCGTCGTCGTCGACGAACTCGTCGTCGACCTCGAAGTCGCGCTCGGTGACGGCCTCTTCGTCGATGATCGGCATGTCGCTGAACGGGTCTCCGCTCGAGGGGAGTCCGACGGGGTAGATGTCGCTCATGGCATTCCTCCTGACACGGTCTGGCGGGGTGGGAGTTCCAGTCAATACCCGCCGCGAGTTCTCCACAACGGTGCAGCGTGCGGGGTTGTGCACAGATCGCATCGGCCCCGGTCGGCGCCCGCCCGGCCCCGCCATTCTCGATGTATGACCCCCATCGACCGCCGACAAGCCGACCTCGAACCGCTCACGACCGACGACGCCATCGAGCAGCGCGTCGCGTCGCTCATCGGGCGGGCGCAGAGCCGGCAGATCTGGCTGCTCTTCCTCGGCGACGACCGGGTGCAGTCGCCCCTGATCCTACCCATCTCCGACATCCCGGTGGCGCCGCCCGACGACGACCTCGACAACTGGACGACGTTCGTGCGGGGCGCGGCCGACGCTGTCGAAGCGGGCGAGGTCGTCGTGGTCGTCGAACGGTACGCCCCCGAGCGTCTGACCGACGCCGACCGCGCGTGGGCGAAGATGCTGCGTGACGCCTGCCGCGTGACCGGCGTCACCCTACGGGCCGTGCTGCTCAGCCACCGCAACGGCGTGCGGCTGCTCGCCGCGGAGGACTACGAGTGACGTCGGTTTACGCCCCCTACCCTCGGGGGAGTCCCGCAGCGGCGGGCACCTATGCGATCGCGCTCAGCTCGTCGAATTCTTCGTCGGTGAGCTCGAGTTCGGCGCCGCGGAGGTTGTCTTCGAGGTGCTCGATCGACGACGTTCCGGGGATCGGGAGCATCACCGGCGATCGCCTGAGCAACCAGGCCAGGGCCAGCTGCGACGGCGAGGCGCCGTGTGTGGCGGCGAGTTCAGAGAGGGGCCCGCCTTCGCCGAGCAGTTTCCCGGTGGCGAGCGGAAACCACGGGATGAAGGCGATGCCGTTCGCGGTGGCAAAGTCGAGCAGCGGCTCGGCATCGCGACGCGCGAGATTGAACAGGTTCTGCACCGAGACGATCGTGGCGATCTTCGACGCGGCCTCGACCTCCTCGACGGTGACCTCGCTGAGGCCGATGTGGCGGATCTTGCCTTCGTCTTGCAGCGCTTTCAGCTCGCCGATCTGGTCTTCGAGCGGTACCGCCGAGTCGATGCGGTGCAGTTGCTGCAGGTCGATGCGCTCGACGCCGAGGATGCGGAGGCTCATCTCGGTCTGCTGGCGAAGGTATTCGGGGCGTCCGACGGGGGTCCACTTGTTCGGTCCCTGGCGGGTGAAGCCGGCTTTCGTCGCGATCACCAGATCGTCGGAGTACGGCGCGAGCGCCCGGTGGATGAGCGGCTCGGCGACATAAGGGCCGTACGAGTCGGCGGTATCGATGAAGGTGACACCGAGTTCGACGGCCCGACGTAGAACCGCGGCCGCTCCCTCGGGGTCGCGCGGTTCCCCCCACACGCCGGCGCCGGTGAGCTGCATGGTGCCGTAACCGAGCCGGTTCACCACCAGGTCGCCGCCGATAGCGAAGGTGCCGGAGGCCTGGGCCGGAAGCGCGGTCGTCATGCGCGGGCCTCCGGAAGCGACGACTCGATCAGCTCGACGATCTCGGGGGAGTCGGGCTCGGTGCGCGGACGGAAGCGGTGCACGTCTCCGCCGGGGGTGATCAGGAACTTCTCGAAGTTCCAGCTCACCTTGCCGGCCTTGCCCTCGGCGTCGGGGGTCTTCGTGAGTTCGGCGTAGAGCGGGTGCTGCTGCTTGCCGTTCACCCGGATCTTCTCGAACATCGGGAAGGTCACTCCCCACGTCGCCGAGCAGTATTCGGCGATCTTCTCCTCGGTGCCGAGCTCCTGCAGAAACTGGTTGCTCGGGAAGCCGAGGACGGTGAAGCCGCGGTCGCCGTAGGTCTTCTGCAGCTCTTCGAGCTTCTCGTACTGCGGGGCGAGGCCGCAGCGGGAGGCGACATTCACGATGAGCAGTACCTTGTCGTCGAACTCGGCGAGGGAGGTCTGCTCGCCGCGGATGGTCGTGAGCGGGATGTCGGAGATCGTCATGGGTGCGACGATACGCCTACTTGCTCACGACCACAGCGAGATCAGTCGACCTTGACGACGGTGAAGTTCGCGTCGAGTTCGATGTCGATGTCGCGGCCGTCGTCGGTGGTGACTTCGACCTCCCAGGCGTGGTCGGCGTCGTCGCTGCGGTCGAGTTCGGTGACGGTTCCCGAGCCGACCTCGGCAAGGGCGGCCTGCTCGGCGCTGGAGCGCTCGTCGGCGCTGATGGGGGCGTCGTCTCCGGTTCCGGTGCCCGTGCCGGTTCCGCGGTCGTCGGCGTTGTCGTCGCCGTTGGTGGCGCTCGGCGACTGCGAGGGGGCGGGGGCGGAGCCCGGAACGACGCCGTCGACCCGCACGACGTCGAACTTGTCGTCGAGTTCGACGTCGACGTCGCGGCCGTTGTCGAGGCGCACCTCGACCGTGTACGCGTGGTCGAGGCTGTCGGAACGCTCGGCGTCAGACACGGTTCCTTCGCCGACCTCGGCGAGAGCCGCCTCGCTCGCGTTCTCGAGTGTGGCTCCGGTGAGTCGGTCGTCATCCTGGTCGAAGGGGTCTGTCGCGGCGACGGCGATGCCCGCTCCGCCGATGACGAGAACTGCAGCTCCTGCGACGATCCAGATGGTCTTCTTCTTCACGATGTAACTCCTTGGGTTGTGCGGCCGGTATCGACCTGAGAACAGTGTGCGTCGTGCGCACTGAAGCGAGACTGAAGCCCGCTGAACGCGCCTTCAGGTTGTGCGGTGCGGTCAGGCTCCGGATGACGCGGGCAACCGCACCTCGAAGCGGGCCCCGCCGAGCGTGCTGGGCACGGCCCGCACGGTGCCGCCGTGGGCCGCCGCGATCTCGCGCACGATCGACAGCCCCAGCCCGGCGCCACCGCTCTCGCGGCCGCGTGCGTCGTCGAGCCGCACGAAGCGGTCGAAGATGCGTTCCCGGTTCTCTGCCGCCACGCCGTCTCCGTCGTCGTCGACGGCGAACACGACCGCGCCCGATGCCTCCGAGAGCTCGACGGCGATCGCCCCGGCGGCGTGGCGTGCCGCGTTGTCGACCAGGTTGCGCACGAGGCCTGCCACGAGTGCGGCGTCGCCGTCGATGCGGGCGGCGCCCACCGCCGACGCGTCGATGCGCACGTCGGTCGAAGCGCGCAGGCGGCGCACTTCGGCGAGCACGAGGTCGTCGAGGTCGACCGGCCGGGGCGCGGCGACGAGCCCGTGCTCGTCGGAACGGGCGAGCGTCAACATGCCGTCGACAAGCCGTTCGAGCCGTGCGCCCTCGTCGAGGATCGCGTCGGAGAGCTCGCCGGCATCGACCCGGTCGGGGTGGGCCTGCGCCACCTCGGCGAACTGGCGCAGCGAGGCGAGCGGGGAGCGGAGTTCGTGCGAGGCATCGGAGATGAACCGGCGCTGCGCCGTCTGCGCGGCGTCGAGCCGGTCGAGCATGCTGTTGAGCGTCACCGCCAGGCGGCCGATCTCGTCGGCCGTGCCCGGTTCGGCAAGGCGGCGGTCGAGACGCGAGGCGGTCACGTCGTCGACCTCGCGGCGCATCCGCTCGACCGGTCGCAGCGCGCGGCCCACGACGATCCAGGTCGTGCCGGCCACGAGCAGCACGACGAGCGGCACCGCGACCGCGAGCAACGAGGTCACCGTACCCAGCGTCTCGGTGACCTCGTCGATGCTCTGTGCGACGACGACCTCGCCGTCGCCGGCCTCCTCGGAGGCGAGCACGAACTCGTCGCCGTCGACGAACACCGTGCGGTTCTCGTCGTAGTCGTCTTCGGGGACGGCGCCCCATCCTTCCGCGTTCTCGCTCAGCAGCACGACCCGGCCCGCGCCGTCTTGCACCTGGTAGAAACGGTCGTCGTCGTCGGGCGGATCGCCCGCCCCTGGCACCTCGAGCGCGCCCGCCACCGACCCGGCGTACGCCTCGGCGGAGGCCACGACCGAGTCGAGCAGCGAGGCGCGCAGCACGAACCCGAACAACGCGGCGCCGCCGACGAGCGCGACCGCGACGACCGAGGTGGCGACGAGCGTGATGCGCACCCGCAGAGACACCGCACGGCGACGCGGGGGAGCGATGCGGTCAACCACCGTTCGTCGCCAGCCGGTAGCCCGACCCGCGCAGGGTCTCGATGGCCTCGCGCTCGAACGGACGGTCGAGCTTGTTGCGCAGGTGACGCACGTAGACCTCGACGATGTTGGAGTCGCCCTCGAAGTCGGAATCCCAGACGTTGTCGAGCACCTCGCGCTTGGAGACCACCTCGCCCTTGCGGCGCATGAGGTATTCGAGCACGGAGAACTCGCGCGCGGTCAGGTCGATCACGGCGTCGCCGCGCCAGACCGTCTTCGACGCCGGGTCGACGCGCACGTCGCCGGCTTCGAGCACGGCGGGGCGGTCGCCCGCGCCGCGGCGGATCAGGGCGCGCACCCGGGCGAGAAGCACGGCGTACGAGAACGGCTTGGTGAGGTAGTCGTCGGCTCCCGTGTCGAGCGCCTCCACCTGGTCCCACTCGCCGTCTTTGGCGGTGAGCATCAGAATCGGGGTCCAGTTGCGCTCGGAGCGCAGGGTCTCGCAGATGCGGTACCCGCTGAGTCCCGGCAGCATGATGTCGAGCACGATCACCGAGTACTCGTTCTCGCGGGCGAGCCAGAGCCCGTCGGTGCCGTTCGCGGCGAGGTCGACGGCGAAGCCCTCCGCCTCGAAACCGCGGCGCAGTCCCTCGGCGAGGCGGGTCTCGTCTTCGACAACCAATACCCGCATGTGTTCAGTGTGCCGTACGCCAACTGAAGCCCGGCTGAAGCGCGCCCTAGCCGCGTACGGCGAGCACGAACGGCAGAACAGCCGACGCCCCGGCCTGGCGCAGGGCGCGACCGGCGACGGTTATCGTCCAGCGGCTGTCGACGAGATCGTCGACGAGCAGAACGGGCTGGCCCTGCGGCACGTCGATGCCCGCCGTGCCGAACCGCTGCCAGACGCTCGCGAGCCGGTACGCGCTGTTGCCGCCCGCGTCGCCCGTCGGTCCGCCGTTCTCGACCGAGAGTTGCCCGAGGTAGGGGAGGCGGCCGGCGGCGCTCAAGCCGCGGGCGACCGAGTCGACGAGAAGCGGATGCCGCCGGCTCGGCATGGCGACGATCGCCACGGGGCGATCGTCCCAGCCCCAGCCTGCCAGCACACGCACGCAGGCGGCGATCATGGCGGCAGACGCCGGGGCGTCGACGGCGCCGGGAGCGAAGGCGTCGCGCAGGGCCCCGCCCCAGCCGAGGTCGGTGAGCCGGGCGAGGGCGCGCCCCGGCTCGAGACGCTCGCCGACGGCGATGTTGCCCTTCACCGGAACGCCGAGGTTGGCCATCGCGTTCGGCCACTGTGCCCGCGGATCGACGGCGACGCCGACCCGGTCGAGCGATTGCGCGGCGGTGGCCGTGGCATCCGTCTGTATGTCGGTCGGATACCAGACGCCCGCGCAGTTGTCGCAGCGCCCGCACGGCGTCGCGGTCGTGTCGTCGAGCGCATGCTGGAGGAACTGCATGCGGCACCCCGACTCGCCGGACGCGAGCAGCTCGTAGTCGAGCATCGACTGCTGTTCGGCTTCGCGCGCGGCAGCGATGCGCTGGTACCGCTCGGCGTCGTAGACCCACCGTTCGCCGGTCGACACCCAGCCGCCCTGTACCTTGCGCACGGCCCCGTCGACGTCGAGCACCTTGAGCAGCAGTTCGAGCGGGCTGCGCTTGAGGTCGACGCGGGCCTCGAGTGCCGGGGTGGAGAGCGGGGTGGAGTCGAGTTCGGCGATCACCGCGAGCGCCTTGTGCTCGTTCGGCATAGACGAGGTCGCGAAGTAGTTCCAGATCGCCTCGTCTTCGCTGCCGGGCAGCAGCAGCACGTCGGCGTTGTCGGTGGCGCGGCCGGCGCGACCGACCTGCTGGTAGTAGGCGACGGGGGAGGAGGGCGCCCCGAGGTGCAGCACGAAGCCGAGGTCGGGCTTGTCGAATCCCATGCCGAGCGCGCTGGTGGCGACGAGGGCCTTGAGGTCGTTGGCCTTGAGTCGGCCCTCGAGCTGTTCTCGCTCGCCCGTGTCGGTGCGCCCGGTGTAGGCGTGCACCTCGTGACCAGCCTCGCGCAGCAGCCGGGCGGTGTCTTCGGCGGCCGAGACGGTGAGCGCGTAGATGATGCCGCTGCCGGGAAGTTCGGCGAGGTGGGTGAGCAGCCAGGCGAGGCGGGCCTGCGCGGTCGGGAGGCGCAGCACGCCGAGGCGCAGCGAGGCGCGGGCGAGCGGGCCGCGGATGGTGAGCACCTCGGCGGGCGCGTGGCCGTCGACCACGTCGGGGGTCGCGTGGTGGTGCGCCAACTGCTCGGCGACGTCGGCGACCACGCGGCTGTTCGCGGTCGCGGTCGTCGCCAGCACCGGGATGCCGTCGGGCAGCTCGGCGATCAGGTCGCGCAGCCGCCGGTAGTCGGGTCGGAAGTCGTGGCCCCAGTCGGAGATGCAGTGCGCCTCGTCGACCACGAGCAGGCCCGCGCGCGAGACCAGCGCCGGCAATTGTTCGTCGCGGAACGACGGGTTGTTCAACCGTTCGGGCGAGACCAGCAGCACGTCGACCTCGTCGTCGCGCAGCTTCTGCAGCACGTCGGCCCACTCGTGCGCGTTCGACGAGTTGATCGACACCGCGCGCACACCGGCGCGGGCGGCGGCCGCCACCTGGTCGCGCATCAGGGCGAGCAGCGGGGACACGAGGATGGTCGGACCGGCGCCGCGCTGCCGCAGCAACAGCGTGGCCACGAAGTAGACGGCCGACTTGCCCCACCCGGTGCGCTGCACGACGAGCGCGCGGCGGCGGTCCTCGACGAGCGCGGAGATGGCCTCGAACTGCCCGTCGTGGAAGTCGGCGTCGTCGCGTCCGACCAGGGTGCGCAGCACGGTGAGGGCGGAGTCGCGCGTGGCGGCTGAGTCGGTCGGCGCTGTGGTGGTCATCGGTACAGCCTGACAGGTACCGCCCACATCCATTGGGTATCGTCTGTACCGAACCGCGATTACGAAAGCGAGCCGATGCCCGACAGCCCGATCTCGGCGACGCCCTACGAGGTGCTCGGCGTGAGCTCCACCGTGAGCCACGAAGAACTGCGCCGCGCGTACCGCAAGCTCGCCCGCGAGACGCACCCCGATACCGGCGGCAGCTCGGCACGCTTCGTCGCGGTGCAGCTCGCCTGGGAGCGCATCGGCACGCCGGAAGACCGCGCGGCCTACGACCGTGGCCGCCCGAGCTCGCGCGCGAACCTCAGCGAGCCGCACGAGAGCTGGGCCGCCCCGAGCGGCCGGCCTCCCGCACAGGACACCCGGCCAACGGCCCGCGCCTACGGGCACCCCGGCGGCTGGCGGCGCGAGCGGTTCCTCGGCCTGATGCGCGAGTGGGTGGGCATCGGCGCCCCGCTGCCCGACCCCTACGATCCGGCCCTCGTGCGCAGCGCCCCTCGCGAGATCCGCCACCTGCTCGCCGACGCCCTCGCCGAAGAGGCCACCGCGCGAACGATCTCCGGCCTCGGCATCGCCTACACGGTCTGGCACGACGTCTCCACCGGCTACCCCGACGAAAAAATCGACCACGTCGTGCTCGGCGCCACCGGGCTGTTCGCGATCCTCTCCGAGAACTTCGGCGGGCAGGTGCGGGTCAAGGGCGGCGAACTCATCGGCGAGGCCGTCGACGGCGAACGTCCCGTCAACAGCCTGGGCCACCGTGCGAAGGCGCTGCAGCGCGGGCTGCGCCTCAAGTTCACCGGGCTGGTGATCGTGGTGCCCGACGACGACCTCGCCGAGCCGATCATCGACCTGGGCAAGGTGAAGGGCGCGTCGGCCGCGGTCGTACGACACTCCTACCTGCCCGCGCTGCTGCGCGAGGGGCTGCCGGGTTCCGCGCTCAGCGGCGGCAACGAGGTCTTCGACGTGCGTACCCGTCTGCTCGCCGGCATCCGCTTCGTCGAATAGTCAGCCCACGTCGAACGCCGCCGAGCCGGTCGGCTCGACGACCGTCACGTCGACACCGGAGACCGTGGCGCTCGGCGGTCCGACGTGCAGCCAGGCGAGGAACTCGTCGACCGCCGCCGCGTCGCCTTCCGCCTCGACCTCCACCGTGTCATCCGCCCGGTTGCGGGCGAAGCCCGTCACGCCGAGCCGCTGCGCGACCGACCGGGCGCTCCAGCGGAAGCCGACCCCCTGCACCATGCCGCTCACGATCGCCCGTCGTCGAATATCAGCCGTCATCTGGCCACGATAGCGCCGCCTGCGGTTCACTGGAACCATGAGCCCCGACATCCCCACCGACTACCTGCCGCTGCTCGTCGCGCCCAACTACGGACACCTCGGAACGATCAGGCCGGATGACACGGTGCAGGTCAACCCGATGTGGTTCGAGTTCGACGGCGAGCGCCTGCGCTTCACCCACACCACGAAGCGTGCCAAGTACCGCAACCTGCAGCGCAACCCGTCGATGAGCCTCTCGGTGATCGACCCCGACGACCCGTTCCGCTATCTCGAGGTGCGCGGCCGGCTCGTCGACGTCGAACCCGACCCCGAGGGCGCGTTCTACGTGCACCTCGCGGAGCGCTACGACGACCCCGACACGGAGCCGCCCGCCGACCGTGCCGACCGTGTGATCCTGGTCATGAGTGTCGAGAAAACCACACGCATGTAGGGCCGCGGCCGCCACGCCGCGTTACCGACAGTTCAACCTCCCGTACAGGCGCCCGTCGTAGACTTTGCGAGTCAATCGCGAACACTCTCGCCCGGCAGAAGTAGGTAGTCACCATTAAGATCGCAAGCTACAACCTTCGGAAGAACGCGGCGAGCGCCGAACTCGCGGGCCTGGCAGACAAGTACGAGATCGACCTGCTCTGCCTGCAGGAGTGCGACACGAAGCTGCTGCCCGCCGAGCTCGGTCACATGAAACTCGCCGACGCCACCAAGCTCAACCGCCTCGGCCTCGCGATCTACTACCGCGCCGAGCGCTTCACCCCGCTCGAGACCAAGACCTTCGAGCTGAAGAAGTCGCTGCACGACCTCATCGCCTCGCCCACGCACGAGCGCCTCATCGGCACCCGTTTCTTCGACAACGAGACGGGCCACGAGTTCATCGCGGCGTCGTTCCACGCTTCGCCGCTCACCGCACTCAACTCGCTGCGCCGCAACCAGATCAAGGCCGCGCACGAAGCGCTCAAGGCCATGGGCGACCTCCCGCACGTCATGGTGGGCGACTACAACTACCCGTTGTTCCAGAAGGGACTCGGCAAGCGCATCGGCAAGACCGGCTACGACCTCTCGCTCAGCGACCGCCGCACCTACACGCGTTACAAGATCTTCACGGGCCACTTCGACTTCGTCACGAGCGTCGGCATGGTGATCGACAACGTCGAGACGCTGCCGATCGGTGCATCCGACCACCTGCCGATCCTGGTCACCGCATCGTCGACCGCCAAGGAGCAGGCGGCCTAACCCGTACCGGATGACGCGCGCCCCTCCGGCGCAGCCGCACCATGGCGGCATGAGCGAACTCACCTCGTGGCGCCACGGGCCGACGCGGTCGGTCATCGAGTCGTTCGTCACCGGCGTCGTCGAACGGCGCGTGCCCGTCGAGCAACGCGTCGCGGTCTTCGACAACGACGGAACCCTCTGGGCCGAGAAGCCCATGCCCACGCAGCTGCACTACCTGTTGCAGCAGTGGGCAGCCGCGGCGAGCGCGGATCCGACCCTGGCCGCCGAGCAGCCGTACACGGCGGCGGTCTCCGGCGATTTCGCCTGGCTGGGCGGCGCGATCGACAAGCACTACGCGGGCGACGACTCCGACCTCGGCCTCATCATCCGGGCGATCGTGCGCGCCACCGACGGGGTCAGCGTCGAAGACTACGAGGCATCCGTCGCCGACTTCTATACCAACGCCCGGCACCTGACCTTGAAGCGGCCCTACAGCGGCGCCGTCTACCAGCCGATGGTCGAACTGCTGCGCTACCTCGAGGCGAACGGGTTCACCTGCTACATCGTCTCCGGCGGCGAGCGCGACTTCATGCGCCCGATGACGGTCGAGTACTACGGCATCCCGCCCGAGCGCGTCGTCGGCAGCGCCCTCGGGTTGCAGTACACGGACGACGGCACGGTGCGGTACGGCGCCGATCTCGCGTTCTTCGACGACGGGCCGGAGAAGCCCGTGCGCATCTGGAGCCGCATCGGGCGGCGTCCGCTGCTCGCCTGCGGCAACTCGAACGGCGACGTGCAGATGCTCGAGTACGCGAGCGGGCTGAAGCTGCTCGTGCACCACGACGACGACACCGGGCGGGGCGACGCCCCGTACGACAAGGGCGCGGAGCAGGCGCTCTCCGCGGCGAGCGCGAAGGGGTTCACGCTCGTCAGCGTGAAAGACGACTGGGCGACCGTCTTCCCGACGTGAGCCGCGAGATGACAGAAGGAGCAACCATGCCAGACGGAAAGCCGAACATCCTCGTCATCTGGGGCGACGACATCGGCATCACCAACCTGAGCGCCTACAGCGACGGGCTCATGGGGTACCGCACCCCGAACATCGACCGCATCGCCGAGGAGGGCATGCGGTTCACCGATTCCTACGGCGAGCAGAGCTGCACCGCCGGCCGGTCGTCGTTCATCACCGGGCAGAGCGTCTTCCGCACCGGTCTGAGCAAGGTCGGCATTCCGGGCTCCCCGCTCGGGCTGCGGCCCGAAGACCCCACCATCGCCCAACTGCTCAAGCCGCTCGGCTACACCACGGGGCAGTTCGGCAAGAACCATCTCGGCGACCGCAACGAGTTTCTCCCGACAGCCCACGGCTTCGACGAGTTCTACGGCAACCTGTACCACCTGAACGCGGAAGAGGAGCCCGAGCTGCCGAACTGGCCGTCGCCGGAAGACTTCCCCGCGTTCAACGACCGCGCGCGTCCGCGCGGTGTCATCCACTCCTGGGCGACCGACGTCGACGACGACACGGAAGACGGCAGGTACGGCCGGCGCGGCGCGCAGCGTGTCGAAGACACCGGGCCGCTCACCAGAAAGCGTATGGAGACCGTCGACGACGAGTTCGCCGACGCCGCGAAAGACTTCATAGGCAGGGCCGTCGACACCGAGACGCCGTTCTTCGTCTGGATGAACACGACGCACATGCACTTCAGAACCCACCCCAAGCCCGAGAGCGTCGGGCAGGCGGGCCGGTGGCAGTCGGAGTACCACGACACCATGATCGACCACGACAACCTCGTCGGCGGTCTGCTCGACCAGCTCGACGAGCTCGGCATCGCCGACGACACGATCGTGATCTACTCCACCGACAACGGACCGCACATGAACACCTGGCCCGACGGCGGCATGACCCCGTTCCGCAGCGAGAAGAACACCAACTGGGAGGGCGCGTTCCGCATCCCCGAGATGATCCGGTGGCCCGGGCACATTCCCGCGGGAGTCGTGTCGAACGAGATCGTGCAACACCACGACTGGCTGCCGACCTTCGTGGCTGCCGCGGGCGACCCCGACGTGGTCGAGCGGCTGAAGGCGGGCACCGACGTCGGCGGAACCCGCTTCACAGTGCACATCGACGGGTACAACCTGTTGCCGTACCTGACGGGGGAGGAGGAGAAGAGCCCACGCAAAGGGCTCGTCTACTTCTCCGACGACGGCGACGTGCTGGCGCTGCGCTTCGACAACTGGAAGGTCGTGTTTATGGAACAGCGCGTCGCCGGCACCCTCGCGGTGTGGGCCGAGCCGTTCGTCGAACTGCGCGTACCGAAGCTCTACAACCTGCGCACCGACCCGTTCGAACGCGCCGACATCACCTCGAACACCTACTACGAGTGGATCTTCGACAACGACTACCTCATCTTCGCGGCGCAGGTGCTGATGAGCGAGTTCCTCGCGACGTTCGAGCAGTTTCCGCCCAGACAGAAGGCCGCGAGCTTCAACATCTCGCAGGTCGTCGAGAAGCTGCAGTCGTTTCTCGCGGGCGGCGACTAGTGCCGGTCGAGACCCTGGTCGCCGACCTGGTCGCGATCACGGGCGGCGAGTTCACCATGGGCTCCGACCGGCACTACCCGGAGGAGGCGCCCGCCCACCGCGTGCGGGTCGACGACTTCCGCATCGACCGCAGGCAGGTCACCAACCGCGAGTACGCGGCGTTCGTGCGGGCGACCGGTTACCGCACGGTCGCAGAGCGGCCGCTCGACCCCGCCGCCTTCCCCGACGCGCCGGCCGAGAACCTGCAGCCAGGGTCGATGGTGTTCACCGGAACCCCCGGCCCCGTCGACCTGCGCCACCTCAGCCAGTGGTGGGCCTGGGTTCCCGGCGCGAACTGGCGCCGCCCGACAGGCCCCGGATCGACCGTCGCCGAGCGCGCAGAACACCCCGTCGTGCACGTCGCCCACGAAGACGCCGTCGCCTACGCCGAGTGGGCCGGGTGCCGTTTGCCGACGGAGGCGGAGTGGGAGTTCGCGGCGCGCGGCGGCCGGCACGCGGCATCCTTCACCTGGGGAGACGACCCCGAACCGGCCGGCGCGCACCTCGCCAACTACTGGCACGGCGACTTCCCGTGGCGCGCAGTGCCCGGCTACGGTTCGACGACCCCGGTCGGTTCGTTCCCCGCGAACGGGTTCGGACTCTTCGACATGGCCGGCAACGTCTGGGAGTGGACGACCGACTGGTACGCGGGATTCGAGACAGACGGATGCTGCGGGCCACCCCCGACCGCCGAAGCCAGCGTCGAACCCGGCAGCGGGTTCGCGGTACCCCGCAGGGTGGTGAAGGGCGGCTCGTTCCTCTGCGCCGACAGCTACTGCCAGCGCTACCGCCCCGGTGCGCGCAGGGGACAGGCCGTCGACACGGGAATGAGCCACGTCGGATTCCGCGTGGCGTACTGAAACGAACGGAGACGACCATGACCACCGACCATCCCGAACCGATCGACCCGCCCGGGCTGCCGAGCAACCCGGCGTTCGCGCAGGGGATGGTCTTGCCGGCCGCGCCGACGCTCTACGTCGGCGGCCAGAACGGTGTCGACGCCGACGGCACGCTGCTCGACGGCCTGCAGGCGCAGACCGAGCAGGCGCTGCGCAACGTGCTCGCCGTGCTCGAAGCGGCGGGCAGCGACGCCGAGCACACAGCCAAACTCACCATCTACCTCGACCCCTCGGTCGACCCCGACCCGGCGTATGCGGCGAGTCGCGCGGTCTGGACCGCCCGCACAGCCGTGACCGTGCTCGCGATCGCGCCTGCACGGCAGGGCGCCCTCGTCGAGATCGAGGCGGTCGCGACGGTGCCGGCGCGCGCCTAGCGTTGCGGCGCCGACCGGCCACTTCGGCAGTGTTCGCCGCCGGGTAAGCGACACGACGTGGCCACTCGTCTCGGCGGAGCAGGGCGGCACAAACAAAAATGACCCCGGATGATTTCTCAAACGGAGTCATATTGCCCCGACACAGTCGGGTCCTGCTGTCTCAAGAGCGGATACCCCAGCTTAGCAACCCGGCGACCGGCATCGAGACCGCCCGGCGTCGGGAGGCCAGAGAACCGGGGCGGCGACCGATGATCGACGGAACAGCGACCCGACCACAAGTCTGTTGCGACGTCTGGGGCGGGTTCAGTATTTTTGTCTCGCAGACCAGGCCGGAAGCGGGGGGGGACCATGTCAGGGAACAGACCGCCCGGTGTCGCCGTGATCGCGGTCCCCGCGCGGATCTCGGCTGCTCTGTACAGGAGCAACGCCTCCCGGGTGCTCGTGACCGTCTCGTCGTCGTTCTCGGTGCTCACCGGGGTGGTGTTGGTCGTCGACGACCCGACGGGCCTAGTCGCGGCGCCGATCGTCTCGTGGTAACCACCTGAGAGGAACAGCCCCATGTCGGAGACCGCACTGACTCACGAACACCTCGGCGACAACGCCTGGCGCCGGTTCTGGAACAGGGGCGGATGGTGGAAGGCCGTACTGCTGGCCGCCGTCTACCTCGCCGTCTACCAAGGGCTCGGTTGGGTCATCCAGAACATCTTCGGCGACTTCATCGACACCGACAACCTGTTCGGCTCGCCCCTCACCATCTTTTTCGCCTTGGCGCTGCCGATCCTCATCATGGGCCTTCTCCTGCTGGTATTCATCAGGTCGATGGGATGGCAAGGAGAGATCTTCGGCCGACAGCCCGTCAGGGGGCGTGCCTGGATGTGGGTAGCCGTCGCACTGATACTGATTCCCACCGTCGTGCGGCTCTTCGCGATCGAATGGTCCGCGTACTCGGTCGCCGTCGTGCTGGCGACGCTGTTCTTCGGCCTCTGCGTCGGGCTGGCTGAAGAACTCCTCACACGCGGGGTGGCCACCAACCTGCTGCGCCGGGCCGGCTACACCGAGCGGCTGGTCTTCGTTCTGTCGTCATTGTTATTCGGACTCCTGCACAGCGTCAATGTCCTGTCTGGCCTGCCCGCGGTCACGGTCGCCATAACCGTCGTCTACACCTTCGGGTTCGGGGCGATGATGTACTTGTCGATGCTGGCCACGGGACGCATTGTGTGGGCGATCCTGCTGCACGCTGCCACAGACCCCGTCACGTTTCTCGCGACCGGCGGCCTCGACGCGCACGGAAGCACAGCGGGTGACGCCGGACTCCTGGCGATCGGCGCGATCTTCAACTACGTCTACATCCTCGCCGCCCTGATCGCGATCGCCTTCGTCAAGGGAAAGGTCTACGCCGACCGGTCACCGAGGAGGAAGGCAGTGTCGACCGACGACTCAAACGCTCCGGTTCGCTGAAGGTCATGGACGCGATGTTCTCCATAGGAGACGTCGTGGAGAGCGGTTCAGTAAGCGGTGATGACGAGTCTGCCTGCGCTGGAAGCAGAGGCCGTCTCGAGATCGACCAGAGCCGGTATCGCGTCGGCGAGGCGGACGGTGCGCTGAATGCGGGTAGTGATGTCTCCTCGTCCCGCGGCGTCGGCGAGGCGTTGGAGGTCGTCACTGTTGGGCTTGCCCATGAAGGCGGTGCGGGGCCGGGCCTCAGCATCCGACGTGTGGTGTCGTCGGGCAGACGCCCCGGTGTGTCGAAGATCACGTCAAAGCGGCCGGTGAGGCTTTGAGCGGATGCAAAAAAGGGCTGGACGATCGATTTCCGATCGTCCAGCCCTTTTCACTTCAATTTACTGGATTGATTCCGGCAATACACCGAACCAATCACAGTGCGCGAAGGGGGACTTGAACCCCCACGCCCTTACGGGCACTAGCACCTCAAGCTAGCGCGTCTACCAATTCCGCCATCCGCGCGCATGGCCTGTCTCTGCAGTTTTTTACACTGCGTAGACCGCCGAGAAACGAGAATAGCATGCTCTGAGAGGTGCTTTTGTCACTTCGCGCCACACGGCGCCGACACGCCGTGTCCGACAGGTAGCGTTGGGGCATGACGACCGAACCAGAGCTCGAAGCGACCGCCCGGATTGCCCAGCAACTTATTAGGTTCGACACGTCAAACTACGGCGAAGGCGTCGCGAATTCGGAAACCGAGGCTGCCGAATATCTCGGTTCGCTTCTCGAAGATCTCGGTCTGAAGACGACGTATGTCGATTCGGATCCCGGCCGCACGAGCGTCGTGGCCCGGGTCGAGGGCTCCGATCCCACCCTGCCCGCGCTCGTCGTGCACGGGCATACCGACGTCGTTCCCGCCGATCCCGACAACTGGAGCGTCGACCCGTTCGGCGGTGTCGTCAAAGACGGCATGCTCTGGGGTCGCGGTGCCGTCGACATGAAGAACATGGATGCGATGGTCGTCACGGCGCTGCAAGACATCCTCGGAGCGGGCCGACAGCCCAAGCGCGACCTGGTCGTAGCGTTCTTCGCCGACGAGGAGGCCGGGGGAGTGCGCGGTTCACATCACCTCGTCACGCATCATCCGCAGCTCTTCGCAGGCGCGACCGAAGCGATCAGCGAGGTCGGCGGCTACTCGGTCACCATCAACGACCAGCGCGCCTACCTTCTGCAGACCGGCGAGAAGGCCCTCGTCTGGATCAAGCTCGTCGCCCGCGGCACGGCGGCGCACGGCAGCCGGGTCATGCACGACAACGCCGTCACCAAACTCGCCGAAGCGGTCGCCGCGATCGGCCGCCGCGAGTGGCCCGTGCACCTGACCGCCATCACCGAACAGCTCGTGGCAGAGCTCGCCCGCATCCTCGACGTCGACCCGCTGCGCGTCGGCCCGGAGGAGATCGTGCTCGCCACCGGCTCGGCCGGCGGGTTCATCCAGGGCACCCTGCGCACGACGACCAACCCGACCCTGCTCAAGGCCGGCTACAAGCACAACGTGATCCCCGACTCGGCCGAGGCCCTCGTCGACATCCGCACGCTCGCCGGCAAGGAAGACGAGGTGCTCGCCGAGGTGCAGGAGATCGTCGGGCCCGACATCGAGATCGTCGTGATGCACCGCGACATCGGGCTCGAGAACCCGTTCGAGGGCGCCCTCGTCGACGCCATGGTCGCATCGCTCGGCGCGCACGACCCCGGCGTTCCGGTTCTGCCCTACCTGCTCAGCGGCGGCACCGACAACAAGGCGCTCAGCCTGCTCGGCATCACCGGCTACGGGTTCGCGCCACTGAAGCTGCCCGCAGACCTCGACTTTCCCGGCATGTTCCACGGTGTCGACGAGCGGGTTCCGCTCGACGCATTAGTCTTTGGCAGGCGGGTTCTCGGAGACCTGCTCTCCAACTACTGATTCGACAGCGGGGCACAATGAGTTTCATCGAGGCGATCATCCTCGGCCTGGTCCAGGGCCTGACCGAGTTCCTCCCGATCTCCTCGAGCGCGCACCTGCGCATCGTGGGCGAGTTCCTGCCGTCGAGCACCGACCCGGGGGCGACGTTCACCGCGATCACCCAGCTCGGCACCGAGGCGGCGGTGATCATCTACTTCTGGAAAGACATCACCCGCATCATCGGGCGCTGGTTCCGGTCGTTCGGCAGCCGCGGCGCGACGAGCGCGAGCGGGATCCCGAAGAACGACCCCGACGTGCGCCTCGGCTGGTTGATCATCATCGGCACGATCCCGATCGTGCTGCTCGGCTACTTCGCGCAGAGCTACATCCGCGACCAGTGGCGTTCGCTCTGGATCACCGCGACGGTGCTCATCCTCTTCGGCATCGTGCTCGGCCTCGCCGACTGGCTCGGCAAGAAGACCAAGCCGATCGAGCAGATGTCGTACCGCAGCGGCATCACCATCGGTCTCGCCCAGATGCTGGCCCTCGTTCCCGGCGTCTCCCGTTCCGGCGCGACCACGAGCGCCGGCCTCGCGCTCGGCTATTCGCGCCCGGCCACGGCCCGTTTCGCGTTCCTGCTCGCGATCCCCGCGGTGTTCGGCAGCGGCCTGTACGAGCTCGTGCACAGCTTCGGCGAGCCCGAGGGCGCGTACGGCTATGCCGAGACCGCCGTCGCTACAGCCATCGCGTTCGTCGTCGGCTACATCGTGATCGCGTTCCTGATGAAGTACATCTCGACGCACAGCTTCCTGCCGTTCGTCGTCTACCGCATCCTGCTCGGCGTCGCGGTCATCGTGCTGCTGTCGACCGGCATCCTGCAGGCCACCTAGCAATACTGCGGGCCGCGCCGTCCGCGCGGTACGCTTGGGCCTTCTGGAACAATCGTTGACTCGCCCTGACCCCGCGACCGATGGGGGTGGGCGACATGCCGGCACGACAGGCCTTCAAACAGGCTCAACGCGACCTGCTCTACGCCCACGAGCGCAAGACCAGCCTGTGCGCGCCGTTTCTCGCCGTGCTGCCGGTCGGCGGCGCCGCCCTCTCGGTGCTCGCCGGGTCTGCCGGCCAGTCGACAGTGTGCGCGAGCGACGACACCGCGGCACGCATCGACGAGATGCAGTTCGACCTCGGCGAAGGACCGTGCTGGGACGCGATGGCCACTCGACGCCCCGTCCTCAACCCCGACATCGCGGCGACGGGCGGTGACAGCTGGCCCCTGTTCACCGACGCCGTGCAGCACGATGCGATCCGCGGCGAGGTGCGCGCGATCTACGCGTTCCCGTTGTTTGTCGGCTCGCTCGATATCGGAGCCGTCGACCTGTACTCGTCGTCCGAAACGCCCCTGCTGATCGATCAGGTGGCGGATGCCACGCAGCTGGCATCGCTCGCGGCATGGCAGGTACTGCGCCGGGTTCTCGCCGACCAGGCCGGCGACGACCTCGACACGCCGACCGCGCACAATCGTCGCGAGGTACACCAGGCGACCGGCATGGTTCTGGCGCAGCTCGATATTTCGGCGGCCGACGCCGCGCTGCTGCTGCGCGCGCACGCGTTCTCCAGCGGCCGCACGGTCGCCGAGGTGGCCAACGACGTGATCGAACGGCGCATCGACTTCACCCGCGACGGCACGCTGTGAGCTACGCGGAGTAAACTCTGGGCATGGCGAGCGAGACGCGAGAACGACGGTTGACGAGTGCCTTCGTGACTCTCGCAGACACACTGGTGGCCGGCTACGACGTCGTAGACCTGCTGCAGACCCTTGTCGACACCTGCGCGGAGCTGCTCGACGCCTCGGCGGCCGGGCTGATGCTCGCCGACTCGTCGGGCGAACTCGCCGTCGTCGCCTCGACCAGCGAGAAGAGCCTTCTCGTCGAGATGATGCAGTTGAGTTCGGGTTCTGGCCCGTGCGTCGAATGCTTCACGACGGGCGCGCCCGTCACGGTCAGCGACGTCGCCGAACTCGGCGACCGCTGGCCCGGCTTCCGCGAGGCGGCCCTCGGGCAGGGCTTCCGCTCGGTGCACGGCGTTCCGTTGCGGCTGCGCGGCAATGTGATCGGCACCCTCAACCTGTTCCGCACCAGCACGGGCGCGCTTACCGACGAAGACCTGTCGGTGGCCCAGGGGCTCGCCGATGTCGCCACCATCGGCATTCTGCAGGAACGTGCCATCCGCGAAGCCGACATCGCGAAGAACCAACTGCAGCACGCTCTCGACAGCCGGGTGCTCATCGAGCAGGCGAAGGGCGTCATCGCCTACATGCGCGACGTCGACATGGACGAGGCGTTCCAGACCCTCCGCGCGTACTCGCGCGGCAACAACCTGAACCTGCGCGACGTCGCAGAACTCGTCGTCAACCGCTCGCTCGCGCTGTAACAACCCCCTCGCTTCCTGGGCCGTCAGGGGTAAACTGGTAGTCCACACAGGCCCCAGACCTCGGCTTACTGCTCCAGTGAGATATTCGAGGAGGCCGACATGGCCAACGGAATTGACGAGATCTTCTTCGACGTCGACACCGACATCGGCGGCTCCGGCGAACCGAGACTGTTCGAGCGTCCGACCCGCGTCGTGACGACCGCACACCCGTTCACCGACGACGACCTGCGCGCCTTCCAGGCGTCGGGCGAGCATCCGGGTCTCGACTGAGCGGCGGCGCCGTCGGTCGGGCTCCCAGCCGCCGCCGACGTAAACTACCGAAGTGAAATCGTGGACAAGGCCCGTCGTTCCGCAGCTCCCGGGGCGCGCGAGCGTGCCACGGCTGTTCGACTCGGCGACCCGCGCCCTGCGCGAGGCGACTCCGTCGGGCACGGCGACGCTCTACGTCTGCGGCATCACGCCCTATGACGCCACCCACATCGGGCACGCGAACACGTATCTCGCGTTCGATACGCTCGTGCGGCTCTGGACCGACGGCGGCTTCGAGGTGCGGTACGCGCAGAACGTCACCGACGTCGACGACCCGCTGCTCGAACGCGCGACGGCGACCGGAGTCGACTGGCGCACGCTCGCGGCCGAGCAGATCGAGCTGTTCCGCGGCGACATGGAGAGCCTGCGGATCATCCCGCCGAACGACTACGTGGCGGTGACCGACGTCATCACCCCGGTCGCCGAGGCCGTCGACCGGCTGCTCGAAGCCGACATCGCGTACCGGGTCGACGACGACGTCTACTTCGACAACGCCGCCGCAGCATCGGTCGCCTGGACACTCGGCGACGAGAGCGGATTCGACCGTGCCACCATGCTCGCGTTGAGCGCCGAGCGCGGGGGAGACCCCGAACGCCCCGGCAAGCGCGACGCCCTCGACCCCATGCTCTGGCTCTCCGAGCGAGACGGCGAACCGTCGTGGCCCTCGGTGGTCGGTGCCGGCCGCCCCGGCTGGCACATCGAGTGCTCGGTCATCGCCCAGCGCTATCTCGACACCCCGATCACCGTGCAGGGCGGCGGCTCCGACCTGGTCTTCCCGCACCACGAGTTCAGCGCCGGCCATGCGGCCGCCCTCACCGGGCACCGGCTGGCCGACAGCTACGTGCACGCCGGCATGGTCGCCTACGACGGCGAGAAGATGAGCAAGTCGCTCGGCAACCTCGTGCTCGTGTCGCAGCTCACCGCCGACGGCGTCGACCCACGCGCCATCCGGCTCGCCCTCCTCGGCCGGCACTACCGCGCCGACTGGGAGTGGACGCGGGTGCAGCTCACCGAGGCCGAGTGCCGCCTCGCGACATGGGAGACCTGGGCGGCAGATTTTTCAGACCGGGCGGATGCGACCCTTCTCGAGGCGCTGCGCTCAGCGCTCGCTGACGACCTCGACACGCCGACGGCCGTCGCGGCCGTCGACGCCCACGTCGCCTCGGGTGCTCGCGCGACGCAGACCGATCTCGACGCTATCGACGCGCTGCTCGGCGTGCGCCTCTAACTACTGCCCGCCGGCCTTGCCGCCGGAGTCGGGCTTGCCGTCTTCACGGCGCAGGTACTTCTCGAACTCGTGGGCGATCGCCTCGCCGCTCGCCTCGGGGGAGTCGACGGTGTCGCGGGCCTGCTCGAGCTGCTCGATGTAGCTGGTCATGTCGTCGTCGTCCGACGCGAGCGCGTCGATGCCCGTCTCCCACGCCGCCGCCTCGTCGACGAGTTCGCCGCGGGGGATCACGACGTCGATGATCTCCTCGAGCTTGTCGATGAGCGCGAGCGTCGCCTTGGGGGAGGGCGCGTTGTGCACGTAGTGCGGCACGGAGGCCCAGATCGACAGGGTGGGGATTCCGGCTTTGTCGGCCGCGTCGCCGAGGGCGGAGAGGATGCCGACCGGCCCCTCGTAGGTCGAGCGTTCGACCGAGAGTTGCTCGCGCACGGCGGCGTTCTCGCTGCTCACGAACACCGAGATCGGCCGGGTGTGCGGCACGTCGGCGAGCATCGCGCCGAGGAAGACGATGGAGGTGATGCCGTGCGCGTCGACCGATTCGAGGATCTCGCCGACGAAGGTCTTCCACCCCCGCGAGGGCTCGGTGCCGACGAGCAGGTAGACGTTCGACCCGTTGTCTCCGGTGAGCGCGAGCTCGGCGTCGGCCGCGAGGGGTACGAAAGCCGTGGCATCCGGATCTGTCGGTCCGTACATGGTGACACCCGGCCACTCGAGAACACGGTTGCCGTCGTCGTCGAGCGAGATGGTCGGGCGGTTGAACTGGTAGTCGAAGTAGTCTTCGGGATCGATGCGGGCGATGGCCGACAGTTCGAGCTGCTCTTCGAGCGTGCGCACGGCGTTGCTCGCCGCCTCTCCGGCGTCGTTCCAGCCTTCGAAGGCCACGACCAGGGTTCGGCCGCGTGCAAATCCCGTGTTGTCTGCCACCGGTACATCCCTAACGTTCGTGGGGCCTGAGTGAGCACCCGTAGTACAAGGATAGAACTCTACGTAGAAGAAGGCCGCGTTCTGCGCGGCGGCCAACCTCGGTAGACTCGCCCGTTGTGACTTCTCTCCAACCGGCAGCCGTTCTCTGGGACATGGACGGCACGATCGTCGACACCGAACCCTATTGGATGCGCGCCGAAACGCGGCTCATCGAGTCGTACGGCGGAAGCTGGAGCCACGAGGAAGCCCTGTCGCTCGTCGGCCAGAGCCTGTGGCACTCCGCCCGCGTGATGCGGGCCAAGGGCGTGACGCTGTCGGAAGACGAGCTGATCGCGAGCCTCACCGCCAGCGTGATGGAGCAGATCCGCGAGGAGATCCCATGGCGCCCCGGCGCCCTCGAGCTGCTCACCGAACTGCACGCGGCCGGCATCAAGACCGCCCTGGTCACCATGTCGCTGCGCAACCTCGCCGAACTCGTCGTCTCGCTCATGCCCGTGCCCGTCTTCGAGGCGATCGTGTCGGGCGACGACGTGACGCACGGAAAGCCCCACCCCGAGGCGTATCTCCGCGGAGCCGAACTGCTCGGCGTCGACATCGCCGCGTGCGTCGCGATCGAGGACTCGCTGCCCGGACTCGCTTCGGCCGTCGCATCCGGGGCGGTCGCGATCGGCGTGCCGCACATGGTGCCGATAGCCGAGTCACACGACCACACCACCTGGCCGACCCTCGCCGGTCGCACCGTCTCCCACCTCTCCGACGTCTACGTCGCCGCACGATCAGGATCGAACCCATGACCCACGACACCTTCCGCCGCCAGAGCGGGCCGTTCCGCGCCGGCGACCGCGTGCAGCTCACCGGCCCCAAGGGCCGAATGAACACCGTCACCCTCGAGGTCGGGGGAGAGTTCCACACCCACCGTGGCGTGCTCAAGCACGACGACGTGATCGGCAAGCCCGACGCCTCGGTCGTGCTGTCGAACAACGAGATCGAATACCTCGCGCTCCGCCCGCTGCTCACCGACTTCGTGATGTCGATGCCGCGAGGCGCCGCCATCATCTACCCGAAAGACGCCGCGCAGATCCTCGCGCAGGCCGACATCTTCCCGGGTGCCACCGTGGTCGAGGCGGGCGTCGGCTCCGGCGCCCTCTCGCTCTGGCTGCTGCGCGCGATCGGCCCGACCGGCATGCTGCACTCGTTCGAACGCCGCGAAGAGTTCGCCGACGTCGCCCGCGCGAACGTCACCACCTTCCTCGGCGCGACCCCCGAGAACTGGGACATCACGCTCGGCGACCTCGCCGAGACGCTTCCCGAGGTGGCCGAGCCCGGCACCGTCGACCGCATCGTGCTCGACATGCTCGCCCCGTGGGAGTGCCTGGATGTCGCGGCCGACGCCCTCACGCCCGGTGGCGTGATCATCTGCTACATCGCCACCGTGACCCAGTTGTCGCGCGTCTCCGAGGCGCTGCGCCGCACCGGCCAGTTCACCAACCCCGAATCGAGCGAGACGATGATCCGCGGCTGGCACGTCGAGGGACTCGCCGTGCGCCCCGACCACCGCATGATCGGCCACACCGGTTTCCTGCTCACCGCGCGCCGGCTCGCGCCCGGCACCGTGCTGCCCGAGCTCAAGCGCCGCGCGTCGAAGAGCGACTTCAGCGACGAGGACGTCGAGGCCTGGACCCCCGGTTCGCTCGGCGAACGCACGGCGAGCGACAAGAACCTGCGAAAGACCGCCCGGCACGCGCGGGCCGCGGCCGATGCGGCCGTCTCCGCCGAGAACTCAGACAACTAACCAAGGGTAAGATCGTCCGGTACCCGGGCACCCAAGAAAGAGGATTCGTGCGCACTCTCACCGCGGCCATCATCACCGTCGGACTGGTGGCTTCACTGTCCGCCTGCGCCACCGCCGGCCCCTCCGGCTCGTGCGAGCCGTCCCTCCGTTCCGGTGACGCTTCGGCGCTCATCGAGGCGACCGGTACGCCCGGCACCGTGCCCACCGTCAGCTTCCCGACGCCGCTCATCACGTCGGGGCTCGAGGTCTCCACCGTCTCCGCCGGCGACGGCGAGACGGTTCGCCCGGGCGAGATCGCCGACTTCCACCTGACCGTGGTCGACGCGAAGACCGCGGAGGTCGTGCCGATCAACGGCATCGAGGCCGACTCGATCCTGCGCCGCACGGTCGGCGAGACCAGCGACAAGTTCGGCGCGATCCTCGAGTGCGCCGCCGTCGGCGACCGCCTCGGCGTCACCGTCTCGGCGAAAGAGATCGGCTTCAGCGGCGGCGGACTCGCCGACGACGACACGGTCGTGCTGATCGTCGACGTCGTGCGCAGCTTCCTCGGCCGCGCCGAGGGCGTCGCCCAGCTCGCCGAGAACGGTATGCCCGCCATCGCGCTCGCCCCGAGCGGCCAGCCCGGCGTCACCATCCCCAACGCCGACGCCCCCGAGTCGACCGAGGCCGCCACCACGATCCTCGGCTCCGGCCCGACGGTCGAGGAGGGCGACGGCGTTGTCATCCACCAGACGATCCTGAGCTGGGACAGCAAGACCGTTCTCGACTCCACCTGGCTGTGGAACGACCGCCCTGCGGTTCCCACGACCGTGCTCGCGACGAGCGACGCGTCGGGCGCCAGCGGCGTCATCCCCGGACTCGCCGACGCACTCATCGGTGCCGAGGTCGGCAGCCAGCTCGTCGTCGTGGTTCCGCCCGGAGACGACAGCTTCGCCGACGGCGCCACGCTGCCGACCGGCGCGACCCCCGACGACACCCTCGTCTACGTCGTCGACGTGCTCGGAATCCAGAAGGACTAGCGCGTACCCACGCTTTTCAACCACCGACACTGGCCGGGTGTCCTCACCATAGGATCGATTCGTGTCGCTCGATAATTCCGCCAAGGTTCCCGTCGAGGAGAGGCTGTTCAGCCTCGTCCTCGCGTTGCTGGCGACCGAAAACGGCCTGACCAAGATCGAGATCCTCTCGACCGTGCAGGGCTACCGGCAGGACTTCGCGCACACCGGCGACAACGCCAACCTCGAGCGCAAGTTCGAGCGCGACAAAGACGACATCCGCGAGCTCGGCGTTCCGCTCGAGACCGTGCAGTCGCCCGGCGACCCCGGCAACAACCAGAACCTGCGCT